>Ga0222718_10000305_pt1 | contig 53637 bp, 38 predicted proteins | sample C33_27DmetaG_FD_165045 | JGI IMG/M metagenome (GOLD analysis project Ga0222718, IMG submission 165045) | Estuarine water microbial communities from San Francisco Bay, California, United States - C33_27D | ecosystem: Environmental > Aquatic > Marine > Unclassified | place: USA: California... | reverse complement strand
CACCGCCTGTTTGTGCTGTTGCTCCATCTTGTGCTGTTGCTCCACCACCTGCTTGTGCTGTTGCTCCACCATCTGTTTCGCCGCCGCCTGCTGGTGCTGTGCCACCTTCTGGTGATCCTGCATCTGCTCCTGCATCTGCTTTTGGTGCTGTTGATGACGCTGGTAAATCTACTTTCTTTTCTTGTGCAAGTACTGAAATATCATCGTTTGTCATTCCTGCATCTGCAAGTATGTTTGAAATGCTTCCTGCGTCTGTAGGCTCGCCTGCTGACTTCCACATTTTATTAAGTTTGTTTGCAGTTACTTTATTTCCAATATCCTTAGCGGCTTGTTTAACACCTGCGGCCGCTTTACCTGCCGCACCTTTAACTGCTCCGCCTACTTTACTTGCAAGATTTCCTAATCCTTTTTTAATTTTTGCACCTGCTGTGTTAGGATTGTCTAATGGTAATTCTTGTTGTGCTGGATCTGCTTCTGCAATATATTGTTCTAACAAATATTTGTATGAAGTTTCGTAATCAATTGATTCTGCTTTTGCTTCGCCGCCACCTTTAAGATCTAATTCAAGTTGTTCTTTTTCTTTAGGATCAATTGGTTTGATCTTGTGCATTTCTTTATTGCTGTCATCAACTGTAGCAAGAGCACCTTGTGCCGCCGCGCCAACTGCGCCTCCTGCGCCGCTTAATGTCTCAATTGCTTTGTCAGCATTGTCAAGCACAGCAATAGCCGCATCAATTTGATCACCTGTTAGTGCATCTTTAGGAATATCTGCTATAGTTCTTGCAAGTGCAGTTAGATCTGCGTTTGCTTGTTGTGTTGTTGACAAAAATCCGTGTAACTTACCTGCCGCTTCGTAATATTCTGGACTAAATGCTTTTACACTGTTGGCCGCATCTGCTAATTGTTTGTATTGTGCAACTTGATCAGCAGTCATTGTCATGTTATAGTTAAAAGTAAATCCATTGATGTTGCCGCTTGATGAATAATTCATTGCACCATCCATTACACCTGCATCAAGCCCAGCATCTGCTACCGCACCATCTACTGCCGCTTTGAAGTTGGCTTTTTCAAAAGCGTCCATCATAGCATCTGCTTCTGCTTCACTACCTGTTGCAATGTTATCAATCATATTATCTGTTAAGCCTTGGATTGCTAAACCAGCAAGAGCACCATATGCCGCTGTTTTAACTGACTTACCAACTGCTGTTGATAATTTCTCGCCTTGTAACAAATCTTTTGAAGCACGTAGTATCAAACCTGCCGCGGCACCACCTGCAGGACCACCCGCAAACGCCGCAATAGTTGTTAAGATACCTACAGCAATACTTGCCTTGCCTGGATTTTCTTTTGCCCAGTCACTTACTTTTTGTATGCCTTGTACAATTTTTGAATCTGAATTTTCTGCACTAATTTTCTTTTTGAGTTCTTCAAACTTAGCATCTGCATTTTTTACTGGTCCAGCGTTTTGTGCAAGTCTACCAAGTTCGTTAATTTTAGCATCAACTTTCTTGGCAAGATCAACTGGAAGTTTTGCGGCCGCCGCTACACCCGCGCCTACTTTACCAGCAACAGTTTTATTATTGCCGCCGGCCATTGCACGTTCTTCAGCACCTTTGAAGATATCTTGAATTTGATCAGCAGTTAGTTCTGCTTCAGCAAGTTTTGTATATTCTTCAAGTAATGGCCAAAGTTCACGTTCCCATCTGTTAAGATAAATCTTTTGTGTTTCAGTTAGGTCTTGATAACCTTCTGTTAGGATTTGTGAAGTTCTATTGTTAGGTGTATTAAGTTCGTTAAGTTTCATTATAGTAACGCCGCCAATCGTTTTTTATCAGGATTATTTAACAAGTCAAGTTGTGCTTGAATATTTGGTGGAATCTCAGATGCAGGACCACCAGCACTTCCGTTTTGTGTTGGAGGTGCTTTGCCATCTGGTGCTGATGAACTTCCTGTTGCAGTTGCTTTATCAACTGCTCCTGTGTTGGTAGTTCCCTGTTTTGCATTAGCACCCGCGCCAGCGGCCGGTTGTGCTGTTGCACCTGCACCGCTTGACACTCTTTTATTGTCCTGAACTACCTGTAAAAGAATTTTATCTAATTGTTTTTTATTAATTTGTCCTGTTTGTGGTTGGACTTTATCTGTAGGAAATTTTTTAGACTTTAACCAAGCAATAAGTTCATCTGTTTCGATGTTTTTCATTGCTTGTCCTGTAGATCCCATGTAATTTTGGAATTCTCCACGCAATTTATTTGCTTCATCACCAGTATCTGCTTTACCAGCAAGTCCCAGTGCAGTGTCTTTAGCACCCAATTTAGCCGCCGCTTTAGCGCCAAACTTAGTTAAACCTTGTTTAATCTTGCCCACAGGCGCCTCATTTGTGGTTTGCTTACGGGATTCTACTACAATTTGTGATACTTTCATCCTAAAGTCCTTGTTCTTTATGTATTACTATTTATTCCTGATAACTAATATTAAATATTTCTATGATGAGTACAAACTCCTATATAGTGGTTGCAAAACGAGAAATAACCAAATGCTCTACAGAAGCAGAAGCATTTGAAATTGTTAGCAACCTTCAAAATATTAACCCCCACGAGGAATACGAGGTACTGGAAGTACATCCTCCGAGACCAAAAGGTTTAGGTAGGGATCCAGACTTGTACGATTAATACATGAATAAAAAAGAAGTAGTTGAATTAGAATCGGCGTTTCTAAATTTTATGGAAAAAGCAGAATCATTAGGATTTTACTTTACACGTGATAGTGAAATAACTGCCAAACACAATACAGGTACTGAGAATCAGATTAATACCGAAGTAAAATTACGTCCTAACGATTATCTTAAAGATGTAAGTGGAAAGTATTAGTTCTTAGTAGATGTGCTAAAGCACATCTTGTTTTCGCTAACGCTCAAACACTATTTTTTTCTTTATTTGTTTAAGATTAATTGCGAAGCAATTTAGCATCATGTAGATAGTTGAGCCACAATTCGCCCGTTGCCGGACGAATTGAGTAATTTGGGCCATCATGTGAGTTAGCCTTCACCACACTGTTAAAGAAGATTACATATAATATGTACAGAGGCGGTAGATCGTCAACCCCTTACTTCAGCATTCGCAGTATCCACGGACGGCAGTTGTTCCTTAACAGTGCAAAAACACTTGCCGCGTATGTTGTATCTTTTTCACAGAGCATACATCTTTTATGCCTTTAGTTAGCATTATCCTTGTAACACACCAGTATCTGAATATGGTATCTCACATATCCTCAAGGTGAGTCGAGCATCCTCGACCAAACAGCGTTACTATGTCTTGCCTATTTTATTTTTTTCAACGCTTCTTTCAAGACTTTCGAACTTCCAACACGCACATTAATAATGCCGTTATAGTATTCATCAGTTTCTAAGACACGTCTATCGAATTGTTCTTTGGCTTCAAGATAACTTAATACGCCTTTGCTTTCACAGTAGTGTAAAATTTCTCGGGTAAATTTTTCAGGGCCTATGTTTTGTACATCTTCAAGTAAATGATCTGAAGATCCCCAATAGTCTCTCCAGTCTGATTCTACTTTGCTTCTACGTTTATTTTTTTTGCCTTTAAGTGGTGGGCGAGTTTTTTTGAATTTTGCGAGTTTTTTGCCTACATACTTACGATTGTTTGTTAAATTAGTTATAAGGTAAACAAAGCCTTCTATGCCTTCTGGGATTTCTGTTACTTCTTGTCCTTTGTAAGTCCATTGCATATGGATACTTACCCGAGACTATTGTGCCTTGGTGTCTTTTTTGGAATCGTAAGTGCTTTTTACTTCTTCCATACGTATTTTAGCAAGTGTACGTATTTCTCTGAGCCACTTCCGAGTGTCCTGCATAGTTCTAACACCACGATTTTTCTCAAAACGCTCATTTGCTTTGAAATATTCCAAATATGCTTTTGTTAATTTGTCGTGAGTGTCGTCTTGTATGCTCATTGTACTACATCAATATCGTTTGCATAACTGGTAAAGCCGTTTTCTTTTATAACCTTAAGTACATTATTAACACGACCTTGTAATTCGTCTTTGTGTGAGATCAAATAAATGTTCTTTTTACGTTCTCTACCCATTTTCTTAAGAATAGCCAAACTGTGTTCTACACCTGCTGTGTCCATTCCACTGTCAATAAGTTCGTCAACAAATAACAAGTTAATGTTTTGATATAAACTTTCCCATACATCACGGAATGCAAAACTTAATCCTAAGATTAATCTGTTACGTTCACCTCTTGACAAGTTATCAAAGTCTAAATCCTGTCCAAGTTGTGTAATCATAACTGCAAGATCGTTTTGGAATACAACTGTATGCGGTAATCCAATTTTATCAAGATAGTATGTAAGTCTATTGTTAAGATATGCAAGATTTTGTTCAATAATTTTCTTACGAATAAACGAATCTTTGTTTGTCAACAGTTTATATAAGAATGCTTGGTGTTCTTGCTCTACAGTTAGATCGTTAACTTTGTCCCAGGTTACTTCTTGAATAGCAGTGTTCTCAAGTTCTTCAATTTGATCTACATAAGGATCGCTTTCTGTTTCTTTTGATTTCAATGCTTGTTTTAGATTCTCAACATTGCTTCTATGATCATATGCTTCTTTTGCAGTTTCATAAAATGTAGTTGGTTTAGAATCTAAATCACCTACTTCAGACAGTTTAGTTTGAACCTTTTCAAACTTTGTGTTAATTTCAAATAGATATGACATAGTTTCGCCATATTCTTCTTGAAGTTTAGTTTCAATCTCGTGTTTTTTATCTTCGTGTAAGTCTTGTCCACAAGCATGACACTTTGCATCATTCAAACCTTCTAAGTCTTTTGTAAATTTATCAACTTGTCTGTCTGTTTGACTTAATGCACTTTCAAGTGTAGCACGTTCTTTTTCTAAATTGCGTTTGTGTTTGTCGTTTTCAGACCATTTAGATAGCAATTCGTGATTTGCAAGTTCTGTTTCAATGTCTAAGTGTTCTAATTCGTCAATGCCGTTTTGTAAACGTTCGCAGTCTTTAGCATTTTGTTGACGCCATGCACTTGATTTTACTTTTAAACTTTCAATAGTTTCCGCAACTTTTTCATTTGCAGTTTGAATACCGTTTATTCTCGCAGTTTCTTCTGTAATACCGTCACGTGTTTCTTTTTGTTTTACTTTTAATTGTTCTGCTTTTTCAGAAAGTATAGTAATACCAAGTAATTGTTCAATAATAGCACGTTGATCATTTGGTTTTAAACTTAAGAACGGTTCGGTATACGTGTTTAGTGCAACCAAATGCTTAAACATATCGTGACTCATTTGTAATAAGTCGTCAATTTCTTTTTGTGTTTCTCTTGAATCGCCTTGCGACTCGTCTGTAATTTCTTTTTCTTCTTCGTTAATAAAAAACTTTAGTACATTAGGTCCTCGGCCTCTTTCAATTCTGTACTTTGTACCATTCTTTTCAAAATTAAGTGTAACTAACATTCCTTTGCCGTTAGTTTTATTAATTAGATTGTTTCTACGAATGTTAGTTAGTGCTTGTCCATATAATGCATATGAAAGGGCATTAATGATAGTGGTCTTACCAGTTCCGTTTCGGGAGCCACTATCATCGCCTCCTTGATCAAGATTCTCTCCAAGGACAAGTGTAAGTTGTCTATTACTGAAATCAACAGCCTGCGTTTGATTACCAACGCTCATAAAGTTTTTTACGGTTAAATCTTTGATCAACATATTCTATAACTCGTTATAAATGTTTAGCAGTGTTTGTTTGTTGTAGTTTTCACTTTCGATAGCGTTAATTTCTTCTGCTACAATCTGGTCAACGCTTTCAAATTTAGTAATATCGATGTCAGTGTTAATTTGATCATCTTGTAAACTTGGAATAAGTGTAATTTCACGACAGTTAAACTGACGTTGGAATTCTTCTTTGATAAAACTTGCTTCTTCGTAACTAATATTAATGTCCAGTGTTACTCTAAGATACATTTTTTCTTTCATCAATGTGTCTTTTTGATCAATTAGTTGGCTAAGTTTTACAGTTCTATACTTAGGACAACCTTCCCAATCAAGATATTGAGGTTCTCCACCATGTTCGAGAATCATCATACCACGCTTGTCATCCCAAGCATCTGCATAGTTGTGTGGAAATGCATTACCAATATAAGTTACATTACCTTGTGTTTGTCTTTTATGGAAGTGTCCACTAAACACATAGTCTTGATGTACAAAATGTTTTGATTGTAGTTCGCCTGTTTCAGGCATTTGTACCATAGCATTCATGTAAAAGTTTGGAAGTTCAAAGTGACCAAACATATATTTGCTTTTGATTTTAGGAATCTTTTTCCATTCTTCACCAACCAGCCACGGAACCATAGTGCTATCACCAATAGTTGTAATTTCGTCAACAACAGTAATACCTTCAATGTGTTTTGCAAACTCTACACTTTGAATATCTCTTTTGTCTTTGTAATACAAGTCGTGATTGCCTGGAAAGTAAAAAAATTGTTCAAATGCTTTTCCAAGTTTTTCAAGACTACGGATTGAATAATCCATAGTAACAATGTTCAAACTGTTTCTGTTATGATGCCAATCGCCCATAAAGATGCCTGTTTCGCATCCATGCTCTTTGGCTTTTTCAATATACCAATCAATAAATTCTTCACAGTCTTCGTTGTGCGCCTTTGAGTTAGATTTCAACCCAAAGTGAATGTCTGTAAATACTGCACATTTTTTAAACAAAATAATACCTCTATTTTTACTGTCTTATTATTTTACAACAAAAATTTAATAAAGTCAAGAACTTATTCGCCCTTAGCCATTTTTGCTCTTTGTTCTTCAACTTGTCTTTCCCATTCACCTTGGCTTTGACGAGTATAACTTGGAGTCATGTCGTTCATTTCTAAAATGTCATCACGTATATTTTGATTACGTTTTTCAATATTAATGACTCTTACAAACGAATTTGTAACGGCCGCTGTGTAGTATGCAAACGGGTTTTGGGACTTTGATTCATCAAATTGCAAACCAATTTGAGCAAGTTGTAGAATTGCTTGTCCACGCATTTCGTCATTGTAGGTATAGCCTCTTACATTTCCTCTTGTAGCATAGCGATCACATAATTTCATCCACATCATAGCAAGTTTTTGAGTTGCTTTTCCTACTCCTAAGTTAAATGTACCATTTTCCATACCACCTTCCCAGTGACTTTTTCCAACGCAAATTAAGTTGTCGTTATCATCAAACTTGAAATGCTGGAATGGTGGAAAATTTAATTTTACTTTTGTGTCTGCTATTGTTTTAGGATTTTTCTTACGTCCTTTTTCTTCCGGAATATGATCAAATGTCATAATACGGAAGATCAATTCTTCTTTTGTGATTTTTCTATAGTCTATAGCACAGTCTGCCTGTTTAACCTTTTCGCCTGCTTCTTTACGTGCGGCATAATCTGCATCACCTAATCTTTTTGCTTTATTTCTTTTTGCTTCTGCAATAGTTCTAACGTTAATTTTATCAATGCTGGGTAAAATAATGTCAAATTGATTGTAGTCTTGGTCTACAAAACTGCAATAACTGCTTTTTGATTTGTGTATCTCTGCTAATATGTCTTTGTTGTTCAGATAGTTTACTCTTTTCACACTTTTTCTCCATTTATAAGCCTTATTATAATATACTCTGATAATTTTGTCAATAAATACTTGTAACGAGGATTACCAATTATGGCTGACACATTTGACTTTAACGAATTTAAAACTCCGATAACTACAGGGGATATTATTGACACGACTAAAGATTTAGCAAAACAAACTGTCGATGTATTATCTGCGGGTGGCAAAGGTTTCATGAAAGCAATTCGTTCTCGCACAATTCCTACAGATGGAGAGCCACCAAATATTGAAGTTGCAAGTGCAAGTTGGGCACAGGATCCTAATTCAAAGGATTGGAGAGTCAAACTAAGTATACCTCCTCTTAAAGCATTTACAGAAAGTCCTTACATTCAACGTTTGATTACTTCTACGGGCGGATTGTGTTTTCCATATACGCCTACAATTATTATGAGTCATCAAGCAAGTTATAATGCAATTACACCAGTACATAGTAATTATCCGTTCTTTGCATACCAGAACTCAAGTGTGGATGCAATGACATTGACAGGCCAGTTTATTGTACAAAATTCTTTAGAAGGCGAATATTGGATTGCAATGTTGCATTATTTGCGAAGTGTTACAAAAATGTTTTATGGACAAACATCTAATCAAGGTGCTCCGCCACCGATTGTAAAATTAAACGGATATGGAGATTATGTATTCAAAGATGTTCCTGTTATCATTACAAACTTTACTTTAGATATGCCAACTGATGTTGACTATCTTGCTGTAGATCTTGATTTTGGTTTTAATGGTGCAGACACTATTAATACTATTACAAGAAATACTGACAGAGGACATATTGCTTATGTTCCTGTAGAAAGCCAGGTAACAGTTACACTACAACCAATCTACTCAAGAGCAGAAGTAGAAAAATTCAGTTTAGACACTTTTGTTAAAGGCGGCTATATTGAAACTGGTAAAGGATTTATTTAATGGCTAATAATTCTCCATGGGGTAAAACACGTTTTGTAAGAAATGAATACTTGGATATTTTAAGTATTCGTACAGTGCCAGAAGATGGTGACGATGTAGTGTATGAAATTCAACCGCAGTATCATCAAAGACCTGATCTGTTAGCATACGATATGTATGGTGACCCAAAACTTTGGTGGGTGTTTGCTCAGAGAAATATGGACTCTCTTAAAGATCCAGTGTTTGATTTTAGATCAGGTTTAGAAATATATGTTCCTAAGGGCAGTAGACTAAGACAGTTGTTAGGAGAATAAACAATGGCCAAACCATTAGCACCCCCAGGAAAAAGTCCAACAGATCTAATGAGAGACTTTGTTAATGAAAACAAAGATGCCCTAAATGCTGATGCCAATCAATTTACTGATGGTGATTATGGTCCAGGAACACCAGATAGTTCAGACATTGATACTAATGCATCGTCCACTGACACCACAGTTAATAAAGAAAAAGCAACTGACGCACCGGAAGAAAAAGTAAAACCCAGTGAAACAAAATCAACTGTTGTTGAAAAAGTAACAATTGATCCTCAGAAGACAGCATACACAGCAGATGGTAGAGTATTACAATTACCTTTGCCTAATTCTTTAAGACAGTTTGCAAGTTACAATTACATTATTGGAATGTATGCACTTACAAACGAAGAGATTAATAATCCAGACGCAACTTATAAAATTAAAAAACCAGAAGTTGCAATTATGCAAAGTGGCGGCGGCTTAGGAAATTCAAAAGTTTTAACAGCATATGAAAGCAGTGGTAGAAAGATTGAATTTTTCTGCAACAGTTTAGAAATTGAAAGTATTATTTCACCAAGTAGAAGAAAAGGTACAACCAATGCTGTAGGATTTCGTTTAGAAATTTTAGAACCTTACAGTATGGGACTATTTTTACAAACACTGCAAATGGCGGCATATCAAGCAGGACATCAAAACTATACTGAAAGTCCTTTTTTGTTAACTTTGGATTTTGTTGGTTATGACCAAGATGGTAATCCAGTTAATGTTCCACAAGCATCAAAAAAATTACCTTTCAAACTTGTAGGCAGTGAACTTGAAGTTACAAATGGCGGTAGTTCTTATGTTGTAGAAGGAGTTGCATATAACGAAGGCGCACTAAAAGACGCTACTCAAAGTATTCCTGTAGATGTAACTCTAACAGGTAGAACACTTGAAGACCTACTACAAAGTAGTCCAAAAAGTTTAGCAAATGAATTAAACAAATATTTTGCTAAAAAAGCCATTGACGGCACAATTAGCACAGCAGATCAATACTTTATAGTATTTCCAAAGGCTCGTGCTACCAAAGGCAATCTTTCAGGTGTTACCAGCGATGGCGGCAACAGTGCAACTACTGCACAAAACAATGCCTCACCGAGTGTATCTGTTAGCAGTCAACAGTCGACACGTAACACAGTCAGTAGTGCAAAGATTCAAGAAATATACAAAAAATTAAAAGACGGTGAGATACCTAAAGAAGAGTTTGAAACATATATCGAAAACCTAACTACAATGGTATCAACAACATCGTTAGGACAAGAGATTACAGATAAGCAAACTGGTAAAGAAAATGCCAACGTAATTGGTGTATCAAAAATGTTTAATCTTGAAGAACTTGGTTCAACTCAACAACCGTTTGGAGATGCAAGTTTTACTTGGAATAAAGAATTAAATGTTTGGGCCAGAGATGGCGGACAAATGCAAATTGCACCAGGACTTGGAGAAATCAAGTTTGCACAAGGAACACGTATTCAAGATATTATTGAAGAACTTATTATCATTAGTTCATATGGTAGAAATGTTATTAGTGCGCCAAGTGACGGAACAGGATTCAAAGACTGGTTTAAAATTGACACACAGGTGTTTAACATCACAGATCCTACAACAGAAAAGAAAACAGGCCAACCACCAAGAATTTATGTGTTTAGAATTTTGCCATACAAAGTACACGAAGCCAAGTTTTTATCACCTGATAAAATTCCTTATGGTATTGGCGCATTGAAAAAACAAGTGTGTAAAGAATACAACTACATCTACAGTGGTAGGAACGAAGACATTATTAACTTCAACATTAATTTAGATAACACATTCTTTAAAAGCATGAGTCCAGGAGTTTTACCAAGACTCAATGTTGAAGAAGGCGGCAAAGAAGGTGAAAATCCAGAACAACATATTGAGCAAACACCTGCAGACAACGATCAAGCAATTAGCGGTAAGTCTGCTCCTGTGTTAGAAAACAAAAGTATTGCCGCAGGTGCAGTAAACGTTGATGATATGCGAGTAGAGATAGCACGTAGATTCAACGATGCTATTGTAAATTCAGATGCTGACTTGTTATCAGTTGAAATGGAAATTTGGGGAGATCCTTATTATCTTTCAGACAGCGGAATCGGAAACTACAATTCTGAGAACACAGAACTAATAAACATTGATGCAGACGGAAACGTTGACTATCAATACGGCGAAGTGGATATTGTTATTAATTTTAGAACGCCGGTTGATTACAAAGAAAACGGAATGATGGGATTTCCAGACGAAACAGTTTCAGTTGATGCATTTAGCGGATTGTATTTGGTAACCACAGTAAAGAATATGATTTCAGATGGTCAGTTCAAGCAAACACTTGAATGTATACGTAGAAGCAATCAGTATCCTAAGAAAGTTACTTCACAGGATACAGAGAGCAAGACTAATCAAGAGATTAAACCTAAACTTACTGGCAATGCAATCAAAAATATACAAAAAGCACAGTTGGCTGAAGAAGTGGGCGAAGATGGAGAAAATGCAGATTTGATTATTGCAAGTCAAAACAATCAAAAGATTTTAAACGCTGAAGCCGCGGCACAAGGCCAAGGCGCTTTGAATAGTACAACGTAGGAAATATAATATGCAAGAAACACGTACCGCCGGCAACGAACCTAAATATTTTCCCGGGCCGTATATCGGCAGGGTAGTAGGCCACCTTGATCCTAACTACATGGGTGCAATTGAAGTTGAGTTGATTAAACTAAGCACAAGTAGTAACCAAGGACTTGACGGACAAACAGTAAAAGTAAAATACGGTGGACCGTTTGTAGGACAAACTCCTGCAACAGGACTTACTAAAAATCAAGGACACAAATACACACAACAAGCATATGGCTTTTGGATGACCCCTCCAGATATTGGCACACGAGTAATTGTGGTGTTTATTGAAGGACAGGTTAACATGGGATTCTGGATTGGTTGTGTCCAAGACAATTATATCAACTTCTCAATGCCTGACAGGGTAGCAACAACACACTACACTGGATCCCCTGAAACCAAAGGCAGTGTAGACAGTGTTTTCTACACAGGCAAAGCAGTGGTTGGCGAAATAAACAAAAAGAATCTTGAAGATAACAAAGGCAACGATCCTACTAAGTTTAAAAAACCCATCAACGAAGACTGGATGGAAATATTAGGCCAACAAGGATTAGCCAGCGATGGTGTGCGTGGACTGAGTACTGCAAGTGCAAGACGTGAAGTACCAAGCATGGTATTTGGTATTTCAACTCCAGGACCTTATGATAAACGACCAGGCTATCAAAAAGCCAAGTACGGTACTGCAGGAACACAAGCGGATATTCCATTTGGCCGCCTCGGCGGAACGCATTTTGTAATGGATGACGGTGACGATAAATTTTTACGCAAAGGTTTCGCTACAAACACTAAAAAAGAATATGCAAATGTAGGTAAAGGTGATACATCTGGACGTGCAGATTTACCAGCAAATGAACTGATGCGTATTAGAACACGTACAGGGCATCAAATACTTTTTCATAACACAGAAGATCTTGTGCGTATAGATCATGGCAGTGGTAATTCATGGATTGAAATGAGTGCTAATGGTAAAATTGATGTGTATGCAAAAGACTCAATCAGTATGCACACTGAGAATGATCTAAACATTACTGCTGACAGAGATATTAATTTACAGGCAGGTAGATCATTTAATCTACTTACAAACCTTGGTATTAATTTAGAAACTACAACTTCTATTCAATCACTGGCAGGTTTATCAACTAATATCACAAGCGGAACAACATCTAATATTAACAGTGGATTAGGACATTTTGAAACTGCACTACAGATCCATATGAACGGTCCAACCGCTGTAGCCACAACTCCGTTGTCCACTCACATGGTTCCCGGCGCTACCGCTACCGCTGTCGCGTCCTTGCACAAACGCTTACCACAGCATGAGCCGTGGGGACACCACGAAAACGTGGATCCAGAACAGTATTCACCTGAGCAAACAGATAGAACAAATGATGTTGAGATTCCATCTGCTACAGACATAGATACAATACCAGATACATTTAAGAAAGACGGTGCGTAATAGCACATAAATATTAATATGAGTAGTTTAGAAAAAGATACAATTAAGAATGTAAAAGTAAAGGAAAATCTAAAGCAAAAGCCTGTTGTAAAACAACAAACTTACAGGGGTTTAAGCACAGTTAATCCTGACAACTTATCTTATACATTATACGACATAGGCTTGATCAAACAAGACCTACTAAATCATTTTCATATTAGACAAGGAGAAAAATTAGAAAATCCTGAATTTGGAACAATTATTTGGGACGTTTTATTTGAACCGTTAACAGAAACACTAAAAGAAGCAATAGCAAACAATGTTTCAACAATTATTAACAGCGATCCAAGGATTAATGCAAACAGAGTAATTGTTGATCAGTATGAAAGTGGTATTCAAATCGAGTGTGAACTACAATACCTACCTTATAACATCTCTGAGCAAATGAAATTGCAGTTTGATCAGAAAAATGGCTTCTTAGGTTAAAGAATTAAGTACTCTGATAATCGAATCAAATAAATACTTTATAACAAGGAAAGCAGATGTCAACAACAGATAGACAGAACAGATTATTACTTGCAGAAGATTGGAAGCGAGTATATCAAACATTTAAAAACGCAGACTTTAAGTCGTATGATTTTGATAGTCTACGTCGAACAATGATCTCCTATCTGCGTGAAAATTATCCAGAAGATTTCAACGATTATATTGAAAGTTCAGAGTACCTTGCACTTATTGATTTAATTGCATATTTAGGTCAAAACCTTGCTTTCCGTGTAGATCTAAATGCTCGTGAAAACTACTTAGAACTTGCAGAGCGTAGAGAAAGCGTACTACGTCTTGCACGTTTACTTTCTTACAATCCAAAGCGTAATCAAACAGCAAACGGTTTGTTAAAGTTTGAAAGCGTACAAACTTCAGAAGATATTACAGATAGCAATGGAGTAAATCTTTCTAACCAAACAATTATTTGGAATGACCCAAGTAATCCAGACTGGTCAGAGCAGTTCCGCAAAGTTTTGAATGCGGCATTACCTGAAAATGCTATCGTTGGTCGTCCAATTAAAAAAGAAACAATTAACGGTATTACAACAGAACAGTATCGTTATAATGCTACAAATGCAAACTTGCCAGTTTATAGTTTTAACAAAAACGTTGGCGAGAAAAATATGGTGTTTGAAGTTACATCTGCAGGTATTACACCAGACAAAATTTACGAAGAAACACCTTTACCTGGTAACAGTTTAGCATTCTTATATAGAGAAGATGGCAAAGGCGCTGGTAGTTCTAATACAGGATACTTTGTCCATTTTAGACAAGGTGTTTTAGACAACGGCACATTTACAATTGATACACCTACTACAAACCAAACAGTTGCAATTGATGCAACTAATATTAATAACAGTGATGTTTGGCTTTATAAATTAGATTCAAATGGTAACGAAGCATCGCAATGGACAAAGGTTGATGCAATTGAAGGTAACAACGTAATTTACAATAGTCTTAGTAAAAGTCAAAGAGATATCTATACTGTATTAACACGTATTGAAGATAGAATTAGTTTATTATTTGCAGACGGAACGTTTGGTAATTTACCTAAAGGAAGATTTAGAGTTTACTACAGAAAATCTATTGGTAGAAGATTTGCAATTCAACCAGAAGAGTTAACAAATATTTCTATTACTGTTCCTTATGAAAGTAGAACAGGCAGTAATGAAACTATTACTATTACTGCTTCATTAAAATATACAGTTGATAATGCAAGTGCTACAGAAACAAACACAAGTATTAAAACAAATGCACCGTCAACATTCTATACACAAAATAGAATGATCACAGGTGAAGATTATCAAGTAGCACCAAGGTCGATTAGCCAAGAAATTATTAAAAGTAAAAGTATTAATAGAACGTCAAGTGGTATTAGTAGATACTTTGACTTAATTGATTCTACAGGAAAATATTCAAGCACAAATATCTATGGAGATGACGGTGCAATTTATAGAGAAGTATTTGACAAAAAAATTAACTTTTCATTTGTAACAAGAACAGATGTTGAAGGCGCTATTGAAAATACTGTACAACCTATTTTAAGAAATGTTCTTATTAAGAATTTTTATCTTAGCGAATTTCCAAAAACGGCGGCTGATGATTTAGGAGCCACATGGACACAAGTTGCAAGACAGACTAATAACTCAAGCGGTTACTTAGAAGATACAAATAATATCAAACTAACCACAGGAACATTTACAGGTAGTACACTAAGATATTTAGAACCAGGCGCACTTATTAAATTTATTGCTCCTGCTGGTAAGCATTTTATGACTGACGATTATAATAAGTTAATGGACGGCGCCGCGGATCATCCAAATGCTACAACTTTTATTTGGACAAAGGTAGTTCAAGTTAACAGTGATGGTACTGAGAATTATGAAGACGGCCAAGGCCCGATAATCTTTAATGAGGTTATTCCAACAGGTGCATTATTAAATGAAATTAAACCTAAGTTTGCTACATCACTTACAGATGACGTAATTTCGCAAATGATTGATCAAATTTTTGCGTATAAAACATTTGGTTTACGTTACAGTCTTGCAGATCGAGAATGGAGAGTCATTTTAAACAGCAACCTAAGTATTGGTAATGCATTTAACACAGGTAGAACTGGTGATTCATCTAATCAAAACTTAGACTCAAGTTGGTTATTATTGTTTGAAACAGATGGTGAAAAATATACAATTACATACAGAGGTGTGAGATATATTTTTGAAAGTGATAAAGAAGTAAGATTCTACTATGACGAAACAGATCAAATTTATGACAGTAGATCCGGTAAAATAATTACTGATAAAATAAATTTATTATCTATTAATAAACAGCCTGGTAGCACAGAAGCATTTACAATTGATTATCCTTGGCAAATTACAAAAGAATTTAGAGATGAACAAGGTTATGTAAACAGTAAGAAAGTTGAAATAAGTTTCTATGATAGTGATGCCGACGGAGTTATTGATAATCCAGATTCATTTTTAACTTTTGTTGCACCTAATGTTGATCCGTTAACTAAGTGGGTATTTTTAAAAGAAGAAATTACAAACAATCAGTCAACTAATTTTAATTATGTAAATCCACAAGTAGAAAACATTAAAGTATACGAATTTGAATCATCGACTGGTCCACTATCAACGTTTGATGATGGAACAATTTTTTACTTTACAGATGCAGATATCTTTAAACAGTACAGTTCATCTACAGGAATGTTAACATTAATTACAAATTATAGAGCATACAAAGGTAGAGATAAAATTAAATTCCAGTATGTTCATAGTGCAGATGAAAACAATAGATTAGATCCGAGCAGTACAAATATAATTGATACTTATCTATTAACATCAACCTATGATAGAAGTTTTAGACAGTATTTGAGTGGTGCAGTAAACAATAAACCTTTACCTCCAAGTTCAGATGAATTATTTCAAAACTTTGGATCAAGTATTAATAAGATTAAGAGTATCAGTGACGAAGTAATTTATCATCCTGTAAAATACAAAATACTATTTGGTGACAAAGCAGATACTGATTTACAAGCAACATTTAAAGTTGTAAAAAATTCTGAGCAAGTAACAAATGACAATGATATTAAATTACGTATTGTTACAGCAATTAATCAATTCTTTAGTTTAGAGTTTTGGGACTTTGGCGATAAGTTTAGTTTTACAGAGTTAGCAACTTTCATCATGAATAGTTTAGCACCGGACATTAATACGATAGTGTTAGTACCAAAACAAACTGACAAAGTTTTCGGAAGTTTATATGAAATTACAACCGAAAGTGATGAGATCTTTATTTCAAGTGCAACAGTAGAAGATATTCAAATCATAGACAGTATTACAGCATCAAGATTAAAAGCATCTGGCGCTGTTGTAACAACAGCATCAACGCAAAATGCAGGTGTCACAAGTTCTGTTGCAAATATAACTACAGGCACAAGCACATCTACTTCAAGCAGTAGTGGTTCAAGTGGCGGAGGTTATGGTAACTAATGGCATATGATAATGATCAAAACGAATTTCCAATTAATCCAGATGGTGAAAATGAAAAAAGAACCAGTTTAAGCCATTTACCTCGTTATTTTAGAACTCCAGCAAATAAAAAGTTTTTAACAAGTACACTTGATCAATTAACACAGCCAGGTGTAGTTGAGAAACTTAATTCCTATTATGGTAGAAAAGATGCGAAAGCATTTACACAAGACGACAACTATGTCGGTGATGTTTCAAAACAAAGAGAAGATTATCAATTAGAGCCAGCAGTGGTTTTAAAAGATAATGTAGATAATGTTAATTTCTACAAAGACTATAACGACTACATTAATCAGTTACGTTCTTTTGGTAACAATAACAAAGATCATAGCAAAATTAATGCACAAGAATATTATGCATGGAATCCGCATATTGATTGGGACAAGTTTGTTAACTTTAGAGAATACTATTGGTTACCAAGCGGCCCACAGGTATTACCTATCTATGGACAAAACAAAGAGATAGTTTCTACTTTTAAAGTATCATTGGAGGAGAATGATGACAACGTAGTTTATAAATTTACACCAACAGGTTTAACACAAAATCCTACTTTAAAACTTTATAAAGGTCAGACTTACATTTTTGAAGTTGACTGTCCAGGACATCCTATAGCATTCGCAACTAATAGAGCCTTTACTCCAGGACAAGCAATTATTACTGAAACAGTAGAAGGTGTGTTGGCACCTGGTAAGTTTGAAGCAGAACTTTTTGACAGCGACGGCTATGATACTGGCGAATACATAGTAGAACCAGTTGAAGGCGGAATTACAGGATGGACAGAAGGCGATGACGTTTCTACACTTTATACAGATGGCGTAGAATCAGCAACAGTGTTTGTTGAGAAAGGAACACTTAAATTTACGGTGCCTTTAGATGCACCAGATAGATTATTCTATATTAGTAAAAATGATGTTAATACAAGTGGTACTATATTAATGTATAACATCTTAGAAAATACAGAAATTAATGTAGAAGAAGAAATACTTCAAAAGAAAACATACACAACAAGAACAGATGTTGATTTATCAAACGGTATGCTTGTTGAGTTTCTTGGTGATGTAACTCCTGCAAAATACGGCGAAGGTACTTGGTACGTAGAAGGCGTAGGAGATAGTATCAAACTTATTAATAAAAATGATTTAGAAATCACAGGTGCTTACAGTTCTAATTTGTTTGTACCTTTTGACACAGAAAATTTTGATAAACTTCCATTTGGTCAAGCACTAAATTATCCTAAAGAACAAGATTACATTACAATTAATCGTGCGGCAATTGACGGAAACCAATGGTCAAGACACAACAGATGGTTCCATAGAGATGTCATAGAAAAAGTTGCAAAAGCAAACAGTACAGAAGTTGATATAGATCAATCACAACGTGCTAAAAGACCTATCATCGAATTTGATCCAGGATTAAGATTATATAATTATGGATCTAAGTTTAAATCAAATGTTGATTTAATTGATGATAAAACTAATGATGTGTTTTCAATTATTGAAGGCTCTATTGGTTACAACGTTGATGGAGTTGATTTAATTGAAGGACAGCGAGTATTGTTTACAGCAGATCCTGATATCAGAGTAAATGGTAGAATTTATAAAGTCAAGTTTATTAATCATCTTGGTACAAGACAAATTGCGTTACAGGAAGAAACAGATACAGATCCTCAACTAAATGAAACTGTGTTAGTGCAGAACGGTACTGAAAACCAAGGTAAAATTTATTGGTATAATGGTACCAAGTGGATCAAAGCACAAGATAAATTAACTTCAAATCAAGCACCGTTGTTTGATTTGTATGACGACAGCGACACTACATTTTCAACATATGAAAGTAATACCTTTACCGGAACAAAGTTATTTTCATATAAAGAAGGTAGTGGTGCAAATGACACAGTACTTGGATTTCCGTTAACTTATAGAAATATTGAAAACAGTGGTGATATTGTTTTTAGTTTCGATCTACTTAATAATGAATTTACATATCAAGTTGGACAAGTTAGTTACACACAAAAAACTGATGTTGCAACATTAAGAAAATATACTGATCTAAACGCATACGAAAATGTTAGTGGCTGGAAAAAAGCGGCAACAGACAGTAAACAAAAAGTTATACGTCAATATGTGGTTGAAGGACAAAAGAATAATTTTGCAGTTGATGTTTATAACAGAAGCGGAGACCTAAACGAATTAGATGTTAAAGTTTTTGTAAACAACGAACGCAGAACTGATTGGGAAATTAATAGAGAAAACGGAATAGCATACATTACGTTTACTAAAAATTTAACAAACGGTGATAATATTATTTTACACTGCACAAGTGAAACAGACAAAAACGATAATGGACATTATGCATTTCCTGTCAACTTACAGAATAATCCATTGAATGATAATATAGTTGATTTTACATACGGCGAAGTTGCTGATCACGTAACAACTATTATTGAAAGTGTTGAAGGATTTACAGGAACATATCCAGGAAGTAGTAATTTACGAAACTTAGGACAGTTATCAGAATATGGTACAAAATTTGTACAGCACAGCGGACCTGTATCTCTTGCAAGTTATCATATTACAAACAAAAATTATAACATTGTAAAATCGTTAAGATTTGCAAGAAAAGAATATGCAAAATTTAAAAGAACCTTTATTTCAATAGCCAGTGAATTAGGCATTGACAGTAACGCAAGATTTCTTACTGATAAAATTATTGAAAAGTTTAAGTCAGAAAAATCTAAACAAACAGCATTTTATTGGACTGACATGATTGGCAGTGGTGCAAATAACAAGCGTTCCTTTACTGTTGTTGATTCAGGAAATAAGTTTTATAGTTTAACAACTCCATTTAATTTAAATGATGTTTCTGCAAAAGCGGTATATGTTTATGTCAACGATGAACAACTGTTACACAACAGAGATTACACATTTACTGATGAAGGATTTATTCAAATTACTGATAAGGTAACTTTGGCAGTAGATGATATTGTAGATGTTTATGAGTACGAATCAACTGATGCTTCGTACATTCCGCCTACTCCTACAAAGTTAGGATTATGGCCTTTACATATTCCATCGAAATATATAGACAATACATATCAAACTCCGCAAACTGTAATTAAAGGTCATGATGGTAGTATTGTAAAAGCATATGGTGATTATCGTGACGATGTTATTTTAGAGTTAGAAAGAAGAATTTACAATAATATTAAAGTAGCATACGATAAAGAAATTTTTGATGTAGATAGTTTCATCGGTCATAAGTCCAGAGATACAGGATTTACAAATGAAGACTTAGATGATATTATCATTACAGATTTTGCTGAATGGTTGTCAATAGCAGGCGATCCTGATTATACAGATAATAGTTTTTATGATAGAACAAATAGTTTTACATGGAACTATAGTTATATGTCAGATCCAGATAGCAAACCTTTACCTGGTTTTTGGAGAGCAATCTACAAACAATACTTTGGAACTGACTCTCCTCATACAACACCTTGGAAGATTTTAGGATTTATTGATAAGCCGGATTGGTGGGAAACAGTTTATGGTCCTGCACCATATACAAAAGAAAATTTAATCTTATGGGAAGATTTACAAGAAGGTAGAGTACGTCAGCCTAATAATCCTATAAGATATAGACCTAATTATGCAAGAAAAGATTTATTAAAATATATTCCAGTTAATAGTCAAGGTGTATTGCTAAGTCCATATGAGTCTGGTTATGCCCAAGGATTAATTGTTCCAGAAACAAATAGACAGTTTGTCTTTGGAGATGAAGCACCAACAGAAACAGCATGGCGTAGAAGTTCTGAACTTCCGTTTGCATATATTACTGCATGGACTATTCATCAACCTGCAAAAGTAATCGGTCTTGGTTTTGACAGATCAAGAACCAAACGTAATGCGGCAAAAGATTTAGTGTACACAGGAAATGATAAGCGTATTAGATTGAGCGATTTAATTTTTCCTAATACCACAGATAGTACAGTTAGGGTAACTACTGCTGGTTTAGTAAATTATATTTTTAATTACATTAATGCAGATGTTACTAAACTTAATAAAACTTATAGTAACGAAGTAAAAAATCTATCTGTTCAACTTGGATTTAAGATTGGCGGATTTACTACAAAAGATAAGTTTAGATTAATTTTAGATTCTCGTACACCTAATAACAAAGGGAATGTGTTTATTCCAGAAGAAAATTATAAAATATTTGTAAACACATCTTCTCCTGTTGACACAGTATCTTATAGTGGTGTAATTATTGAAAAACGTCCAGGCGGTTATATTGTAAGAGGATACGATAAAGCAAAACCTTACTTTAATTATTATCCATATATTGAACGTGCAAAGGATCCTGTAATTAATGTAGGTGGTGTTAGTGAATCGTTTCTTGAATGGCAATCCGGACAGCGTTACCAAAAAGATCAGATTGTTAGATTTGGTGACAATTACTTTAGAGTTAAAGTAAGTGGAACGTTTGATACTTTCGAACAAGACAATTTTGCAAAACTTACAGAACTTCCTATCGAAGGAGGTAGAGATGCAATCCTGCGTAGAACTTTTGAAACAGAAACAGCAAAATTAAATTATGGTACTTTGTACAGAACCACACAGGAAGTAGTAGACTTTTTACTTGGATATGGAAAATACTTAGAAGATAAAGGGTTTGTTTTTAGTAAATTTAACAATACCATAGAGACTATTGAAAATTGGGAACTAAGTGCAAGAGAATTTTTATTCTGGACTACACAAAATTGGAATTCGGGTGCATTAATTACATTGTCTCCAAGTGCAGTTAATCTACAGTTTTACAGAGATTATGCAGTTGTAGATAATATATTTGATAATTTTTATGATTATACACTGTTAAAAGCAGATGGACAGAAACTCCAAGAAGACTTTGCTAACACAATTAGAAGCAGTCAAAATGAATTTGGATTAACTCTTAAAAATACAGCAGATGGAATTTATTTTGTAAAATTACCACTTATACAAAAAGAACACGTATGTTTACTTGATAATACAACAGTGTTCAATGACACAATTTATAATCCTGGTCCAGGATATAGACAGCAAAGAGTTAGAGTACTTGGTTACAGAAGTGTAGACTGGAACGGAAGTATTAACATTCCGGGATTCACCCTTGACAATGTAAAAATTACAAACTGGGAAGAAAATATAGATTATAATATTTCAGATGTTGTTTATTATAAAACACGTTACTATAGTGCAAAATATAAAATTCCTGGTGCCACAGAATTTAATGATGATGATTGGTATTTGTTAACTGAAAAACCAGAACCTAAACTTATTCCAAACTTTGATTACAAAGCAAATCAGTTTGCAGATTTTTATGATTTAGATACAGATAATTTTGACAGTGAGCAACAGCGTCTTGCACAACATTTAATAGGATATCAAAAACGTACATACCTTGAAAATATTATCAATGACGATGTATCACAATATAAATTCTATCAAGGATTCATTCAAGATAAAGGTACATTAAATTCTTTAGAAAAATTATTTGATGCTTTATCAAATACAGAAAATTCAAGTTTAGAATTTTTTGAAGACTGGGCATTCAAAGTAGGACAATACGGTGCGAGTGATTCATTTGAAGAAGTTGAATACGAACTTGATGAATCTAAAATAAGACTTAGTCCACAGCCGTTCCAATTAACACAAACTATTGATCCTCTTGCTACAGACTTGGTTTACAGATATACTCCGGTTGATGTTTATAATAAGCCTGAAAATTATAATCATGCACCATTCCCAACAAAATACATTGATGAAAATGATACGTATATTAAGACTGCTGGTTATGTTGCAGAAGAAGATATTAATTTTAAAGTAACAAATTATAATGATATTTTAGATTTAGATCTAAATCAAGTTAGCGTTGGCCAGTATATTTGGGTTGCTAAAAAAGGACAAACTTGGGACGTACTTCGTCAAACTGAAACCGATATGAAGGTTGTCAGTATTACTAATAGTGACAGTTCTAAATCTATAGAAATTAAAACACGTAAAGCACCAATAGTTGAGAAAGATGATATAATTGGTGTATTAGGTGTTGGTACATCACAAAATAGATTCTATAAAGTTTTAAGAGTAAGTTTAGATGTTATCTATGCACAAACCACAGGCGAAGTTGACGATGCTGAAGAAACAAGCGGATTTATTTTAAAACTTGTTAGTTCACGTGTATCAACACTAAACGATGTAAACAGCAAAATTACAAGAGACAATTATTCTACACAAGAGCGTGTTTGGGTTGATAATGACGAAAACAATAGATGGACAGTTGTTGAAAACACAAACAATTATGAACTGCATCAAAGTCTTGTTAATGGTACTATTCCAGGTACATTAGGAACAGACACAAGATCTTTTGGCACAAGCATTTCTGCAAACAGTAATAATACAATAGTTGTTGCAGGATCGCCAGGAACAACAGAAGCAGGTAGAGTAGATATTCACTTTAGACCTGGTGAGAATATTAATCTTGTGCTATCACAATCAATTGATTGTCCAGAAAATTATCTAAGTGGCGAAAACAGTTTTGGTCGTGCAACAGCATTAAGTTCAGACGGCAAGTGGTTGTTTGTTGGCGTGCCGTATGCATCTAATGTAAAAACAAAATACAGAGGACAATTTGCATCAGCGGCAGTTTACCAAAAAGATGAAATTGTAAAATATACTAATCAATATTGGAAAGCAAAAAGCATTATTGAGCCAACAGATCCAAGTTTAGATTTTCCAAGTTTTAGTTCGCACTTGCAACATTTGATTAGCACATATGACACAACTACTAATCAATATGATAACATTTATTATATTCTTAGAGGAAACTTCTTATTTCAAGAAGAACAAACTGATCATGTTCTAATTAGAGCACCAAGGCTTGCATACGTTGCAACAACACCAGGAGACGAACTTGAATTAGTATGGAATGATATTAATTCAAGGTATCCAAGTGGTGTGCAACCATTTAATGGCAATCCTACATTAAGTAAAACATTCTTTAACGGCAGACACGAAATTGTAGACAAGATTGATGATATATTATTAGTTGATAATACCCAAGCAATTCCAAGTGTAGGCGAAACTATAAGCAGTTCAACAGCAGTTGGTATAGTTGCGTTTGCATATACAACGGGTGATAACAGAACATTAATTTATATTAGAGATGCGAATGGTGACTTTGAATCTACAGGTAATTTATTTGTAGGTGATATTGCTATTGGAGCATATGAAAGAGCAGTTGAACAAGATGTAGACGGACTTGGCGGCTGGTGGAAAATTAATGTTGGAAGTAATTATCAATCTATTGCAACTATTGAAACAAAACCATACCTTGTTATCAAAGATGTAATTCAAGAAGGATCAGGTAGAACACCAAACTACTATGAAAATGTTTTAAGAATTACAGATGATGCAAGTTCACCTACAGTAACATCATTCATTGAGTCACTTACATTTACAGGTGACGATGGTGACGAAATTGCTGACAAGTGGGTATTTAGAGCACCAAGGTCTTTAGATGCTAACTTAGCAGTAGGAGATACCTTAAACTTTTTCTTTAATGAATATAGAAATGCAGATAACTTACTACAAGATCCGTCAGTAATTTCAAGTGTTATTACACATGACTATCTCAACAACAATGCTCATACAATTGATGACTTGTGGGACGGTTGGATTGAAGTAAACTTAACAAACTTTGATGATAGAGGATCGCCTACAGAGGGTGATGCTGATTATAATCCTAATTACGGTAATCCATTTATTCCAGTTGTTGGTGATATTGTACAAGACAACGACACACTTGCTACTGCTGAAGTTACCTATGTTGAAAAAACATTTAACGATTTAAGACTATGGATAAAAAATAAAACAGGAACTTGGAAACTTGGTTTAAACAACGGAAACATATCAAGTTTAAGTATTGTTGGTGGCTCACAAGGTGTAGGAGTTGTTAGACTTGTAGGTACAACTGATACAGTAAATTTACAGTCAACAACAGCAGGATTTATTGTTGTAGTTGATAGAGGAACAAACCTTCCAAGAGGAACAACACGTACACTTCAAGGATTTGAATATTGGGTTTACAAATCAGAGTTATTAGATGGTATTGCAAGAGATGCTAATCCTCCATCTAAAACTAACAACGATTGGCAAAGAGTTTATAATATTCCAGCAGATGAAAACGGAACAGCAAGTACGTTGCAAAGACAGGGTGCATATGCAATTTACGAACGTAATGCAAGTAACTTCTATCAATTAAACGGAATTTACGTAACACCAGATCTTGAATCAGAACGTTATCTTGGTAGTGATATTAAAATTGTATCACATACAAATAATACTTACAGTGCTTACATTTTAAGTAAGGGTAACGGCACATTTGATCAACCAGGAAGAATAAACATTGTTAACTGGTCAGTAAACGGCGGTTGGAAACTTGGCGCAGATGAAGATTATAGAGGTGACTTCTTACAAACTGTAACTTATTTCAAAGACGAATACGTAAAACAAAACGGGAATGTATATCAAGCAAAAACTAATCTAATACCAGGTGTGTTCAATACAAACGACTGGGAAGAAATTACAACAGGTGTTGACCTAAACGGATTCTTACCAAACAGCACAGGATTTATTGTAGGCACCGACAGTGCAATTGAAACTGATAATTTATATGAGTTTGGAACACAGTTTGGTGTAAGTTTCACAGGTGATGTATTAACAACTATTGCCAAGTACGGTGATGCTGTTGATAGTTCTATAGCAACAAGAAAATTAGTAATTTACAGAAAATCATTGTTAGGTCATTATGTATTTGATCAGATGATAGATGCTCCGTATGCTAATATTAATTATGGTGACTCTATTGCAGTGTCTACTGATGGAAAGTTTATTGCAGTTGGTGCACCTAACTATACTGACACATATGCAAATCAAGGTACAGTATTCATATACGAACAGGTTAACGGAAGATTTGAACAAGTACAGCATCTAATAGGACCTAAAGGATTACCAAACGAAAAATTTGGTACAGTGGTTAGATACGACAATGATAGAATTGTTGTACACTCAGCAGGTGGTGATCTGTTTAGTAATACAGAGATAGATTCAGGTACTACAGTATTTGATAATGCTACGACAAGATTTACATCAAAACTTGTTGACACAGGTGAAGTTTTTGTATTTGAATTGTTAGGTAATAGATACGTTTACAGCGACAAATTAGAATTTGCTGATAAAAGAACATTGTACTTTGGTAGAACAATGTTAATCAAAGGTAATCACATTTATGTTTCATTACCACAGTATACACGTGAAAATAATAATTCATCAGGATTAGTTTTAGATTATAGAGTAAAATTAAATTCAAGACTTTGGGAAAGAAAGCGTAATGCAAGACCTCTGGTTAATCTTGATAAAATCAAAGGTATTTCGGTTTATAATAAAGATACAAAAATTGTTGAAGAATATTTAGATTACATTGATCCGATTCAAGGAAAAATTGCTGGAACAGCCGAAGTAGAGTTATCCTTTAAAACATCATTTGATCCTGCAACATACAATAACGTAACAGAAGGAAATGTAAACAAAGACGTTACTACATTTACAGCAGGAGAAATGGTAGGAAAACTTTGGTGGGATACTGATGCTGTTAGATTTATTAATCCATACAGTAATACAGGAAATATATTTAATGTAAGCAATACAATGAATACAATTTTCCCAGGTACAGAAATTGAAGTTTACGAATGGGTCGAAAGTTTATTAACACCAGACCAGTGGGATGAAGAAGCAGATTCAGAAAGCGGAGTTGCACGAGGGATTAGTGGTACAACAAAATACGGAATGAATGCGTATAGTACTAAGAAAGTATATGATAAACCTGCACAAAAATTTACAACCTACTATTACTACTGGGTAAGAAATAAGAAAACTGTTCCAGATGTACCTGACAGAACAGTAAGTGCCGCTGATGTACAAGAATTAATAAGAGATCCATCGGGTCAAGGATACAAATATATTTCATTGTTGAATAATAATGAATGGACTACACATAATATCGAAAGCACTATTAGAGGATTAAACACTATTCTAAAATTTGCTTATTGGACTATTGACAATACTGAGAAAAATATTCACAATCAATATGCAATTATTACAGATGGATTAGAAACAAGCGTTCCTAAATCCGATCTTGAACGTAAGTGGTTTGATAGTTTGATTGGTTATGACGAACAAGGTAGAGAAGTTCCTGATAGATTCCTAAGCGAAAAACAACGTTATGGTATTCTTAATACACCAAGACAAACAATATTTGTTAACAGAATCGAAGCATTAAAACAATTTGTAGAAAGAATTAACAGTGTGTTAATTAAGAATGTTTTAATTGATGACTTTGATTTATCTAATTTAGAAGAGAATGATCCTATACCAACATTAGCGTCAAGACGTTATGATGTACAGATTGATACTAATAAAGAATTAGAATTTGTAGCAGTAGGAAGAGTACAACGTGCAACACTATCTGCAACAATTCAAGATGGTAAAATTTTAAGAGTTGATATTATCAATCCTGGTAGAGGATATAAAACAGTACCAACTTTAAAAATTAATAGTTCTACAGGTGAAGATGCAGAAATTGCATTAGAGATTAATAATGTGGGTACTGTTACAAGTGCTACAGTAATTGACAGCGGAAGAAACTATCAACAAGGCGATACAATTACTGTGAGAAACTTTACAGTATTAACAACTGTAGATGAAAGTTATGCAAACAAATGGTCGTTATATGAATACCAAGGCGGCGCTGATCCTTGGGATAGAGTTTCAAGTCAACGTTTTGATGTTAAGCCTTATTGGAATTATGTAGATTGGTATGCAACAGGTTATAATGATTTAACAAAAGCAGACTTTGTTATTAATGAAACATATGAATTAGAATCTTTAGATGATTCGTTTGATAGTATTGTTAAAATTAGTTCTGTAGGTTCGGGCGGTTGGCTATTACTTAGAAAAATTGATGATCAAGACAACGTTGACTACACAGTTAACTACGAAACTATTGGTAGACAAAATGCTACTATACAATTGAATAAATCTATTTACGATTATGATGATCAATTGGTTGGTTTTGATAGTTTTGGTTATGATGATAGTGCATTTGATTTACAACCAGTCGATGAATTAAGAATAATTTTTAAAACTTTAAGAGATAAAATTTTAGTTGATAACTTGGCAATTCATTACAATGAATTATTCTTTGCACAGATGCGTTATGTGTTGTCAGAACAAAAATTTGTTGATTGGATGTTTAAGACAAGTTTTGTAAAAGCAAAACATAATATTGGTAAACTAAGAAAAGATATAACATTTAATAATGATTTCTTAGAAAGTTACGAAGCGTATGCTAATGAAGTAAAACCATACAAAACTAAGATAAGAGAATACCTAAGCACATATGAAGGTGAAGAAAACTCTCAAACAATGGTGACTGATTTTGATTTGCCAGCAGTATATGACGAACAGCAAGGAAAAATTGTTCCTCAAAATGCTGTTGCAGTAGATGACGAAATACGTATTGCAAGTGATGTAATTAACTCTTATCCATACAAACATTGGAAAGACAATGCAAGTTTCCAAATCAAAGAAATTAATATTTCTGATGCAGGTTCAGGGTATGAAAATGCTCCTGGTGTTGAATTTGTTGGCGGTGGCGGCACTGGTGCTACAGCAACAGCATACATCGGCGGCGGAAAAATTACTGAAATAAAAATTGACAATCCGGGAACAGGTTATGTAAGTGCGCCAAGTATTGTTCTAAATGGTTCGGTCGCCGACGGCGGTAGAACTGCAAAAGTCAGTGCTGTTATTGGTAACACCAATCTAAGAACAACACACTTTAGAGTAAAGTTTGATAGAGTTACAGGTACATTCTTTATTACTACACTTGATGAAACAGAAACATTCTTAGGATCAGGTAGTAAGTTTACATATAAATTAAAGTGGCCAGCAGATGTTAGAACTGATAAAGTAAAGATTACTGTTGGTGACGAAGAAGTTTTACCAAGCAGATATACTATTGAAAACGTTGATGATAGCACAGGTAGAACATATGAAAGAAAGATTACAAAAATAACTTTTGATACACCTCCTGCTAATAATAAAACAATTACTGTTGAATACAAAAAAGATATTTCTCTACTAAGTGCGGCAGATAGAATTAACCTATTCTATGATCCAGAAACAGGAATGGTTGCAAATGATCTTGGTCAATTACTTGACGGTATCGACTACGGTGGAGTACAAGTTAAGAGTTTCGACTTTGGCGGAGGCTCGGGTTGGAGTGCAGATGAATGGTTTACATCTGCATACGATACATATGATAATACATATGAAGATGAAGTTTTCCGTTTAAGTGACGACAGTACTAAAGTTTACGACTTTGCAAAAACACTTGAAACAGGTGTAACATATAACGTTTACAAAAACAGTACAAGAATTGACGATCCTAACTTTGGAACACCAGAGCAAATAAACCCTGATGCATTAATCAGCAGTATTACAGGCGCTGGTCAAACAGGATTTATTTTAACTGATGATGGCACCGAAGTTGCTTCAACTGTAATTAAATTTGACGAAGAAGTTGTTCCAACACAAAGCGGTGATGTAATTGTTATTAGAAAAAATACATCCGACGGTTCATTTATTCCTGATCCAAGAGCATACGATACTATTGTAACAGGTGGCGACCTTGCTTACTCAAGTGCAACAGGTTTAAATCCAGAAGATATTAACATTGATGGTGATGGATTTGTTACTCCTACAACTTCAAAAGGTCCAGAAGAACTTGTTCCTGGACAAGTACTTGATACTTTAGATATTAAAGTGTACGACAGAGTTGGTGAAGGTGGAAGCATCATTGAAAGTGTCTCACACGTAGCAGACGGAACAACTACAACATATTCATTTACTGGAATACCGCAAAGCAAAGATGCAGTGTTTGTAAAAGTTGATAATGTTATTGTTTATAATTACACAGTAAATTACAAAGATAAAGAAATTACATTTACATCTGCTCCAGCAAATAATGATAGAATCAATATTATTACAATGAGTGGCAATGGTGAAGCAATTCTTGATATGGATATATTCACAGGCGATGGGTCAACTCTTCAGTATGTAACACAGGTTGATTGGAGAGACGAATTAAACAGTATTGTTACAGTAAATGGTGAGAAAGTAAACTATATTTTAGAAACAACAGATAGTTCATATGATTCAGCAAACAAAGTTGTAATTAGTTTTGGTGCGCCACCTGCAGATAATTCAGTGATTAACTTTGCTATCTATGCAAGTGAAGCACAAACATTTAGTGAAATTAACACAGACAACTTAGTAGCAGACGGAAGCAGTGTTAATTATAGTTTAAGTGTAACTCCGTTTAGTAGTTTACCTTCAAGTCATAATATAATTGTTAAGGTAGGTGATAATATTCTAAATGCTGGATACAATGAAAAGTTCACAGTAGATAATAGAATTGAATATCAATTACGTAACTGGCAACAACCAGGAGGTACACTTGGTGCAGATGACATTATTGTATTGCTTAACGGCAGACAATTAACATATACATCAGACTTTATTTTCCGTCCAGCAAACTCAAGTGTTGAAATTTTTGAAAACGTTGCTCAACAAGGCGATACATTAGAAGTATTTGTTACTACAGACGGCGAATACACAATAAGTGGAAATACTTTAACATTAAATACTGCTCCTGCAGAAAACACTACAATCAAAGTAACACACTTTAGTAAACATGATGTACAGCAGATTGATCGTAAAAATTATGATATTGTAACCAGAACAACTATTCAGTTTGAAAGTGTTGCTGATATAGAGTACAATCATTTACTTGCAGGATTAATTAAACTGCAAAGACCAACAATTGATGCTGAATATGTTTGGATTATTGTAAATGGTAGATTACAAACTCCAAGTGTTGACTATAAAGTAACAAATGACAGACTGTTTGTGCGTATGGCACAGCCGTTAAATGAAGATGATACCATTGAAGTTATACAGTTTGCTGAAGACGGTCCAACAGTTGCTAAGTTTGGCTTCAGGCAGTTTAAAGATATGTTGAATAGAACTGTTTACAAACGTTTAGGTGATGTAAATAGTTACAGATTAGCACAGAATCTTAAAGTATTTGATAAAGAAATTGTAGTTGATGATGCATCAACCATGTTTGTACCAGATAAAGATTCAAATACACCTGGTGTTTTGTTTGTAAACAGCGAACGTATTGAGTATATGGTCAAAGATGGTAATAGTTTACAGCAACTTCGTAGAGGTACAATGGGTACTGGTGTTAAAGAATTGCATGATATTGGAGATCAACTGTTTGATCAAGGATTCCAGCAGACTGTTCCATACCAAGATCAAACATTAGTTAACACATTTGACGGTGACGGAACTACAACAGCATTTAACTTAGATTGGGAACCCAACAGTGTTAACGAATTTGAAGTATTTGTAGGTGGTAAACGCTTACGAAAAACAGCCATTCAGGTGTTTGATGTAACTGTGGATCAAGATTCACCAGAGGGCGATGTAACAGCACCAGCAGAATTTAGTATTAGTTCGCCAAATATACTAACTATTACTAATCCACCTGCGGACGGTGTACGTATTACAGTAATTAGAAAAATTGGTAAAATGTGGAATGAGCCAGGAAAAACATTAGGCAAGTCGGAAAATGCAATAGCACAGTTCTTAAGGGCAGAGGACGTTGACTTACCTAAATAAATACAATGTAGGATAACAAAATGACAGACAACTTATTAGACAAAAACGGAGTATTAGTGCAAGGGCATATTAAGATATTTGACCCCGAATCTAAGGAAATTTTAATAGATAAACGCAATGCTATTCATTATGAAAATATGAGTATAGCACTTGCTGAATCTTTGGCCAATGCAGGACAGGGATTTGTATACGAAATGGCATTTGGTAATGGTGGTACAAGTGTTGATCCTACAGGCATTATTACATACCTAACACCAAATTCAACAGGAACAAACGCAAGTCTTTACAATCAAACATATAAAAAGATCGTAGATGATCAGTCTGTCAACAACGTCGATCCTAACAGAAACAAGATTGAAACAAGACACGTAACAGGTACAAATTACACAGATATTATTGTTCAATGTTTACTTGATTACGGAGAACCAAACGGTCAAGAAGCAAATGATACAGCAACAAGCACAGAAAGTCAATTTGTGTTTGATGAATTAGGACTTGTTAGTTATTCTCCAACAGGAGATGGCAGATTGCTTACACACGTAATTTTCCATCCAGTACAAAAGAGTTTAAACAGATTAATTCAAATTGACTATACAGTTAGAATACAATCATTAACTGGTTTTAACGAGGGGTAATTAAATGGCATATTCAATTAATTACACAGACATTACAAACAAAGGTAGTATTGTAATTGAAGATAACACTGTTGATACTACAACAACGTTAAGTATCCCAGGAAGATTTACAACAGACTACGGTTCGTTAATTGGTCAAAACTTTTTACAATTATTAGAAAATTTTGCAAACAACAATGCACCTCAAAGACCTATTGAAGGACAACTTTGGTATGATACAAGTATTGGTATTAATCTACTTAAACTTTATGATGGTACTAACTGGATTGAAGCAGGTGGCCTAAAGCGAGGCGAATCAGCACCAGATGTTGCTAACTCCGTTGCAGGAGATCTTTGGGCAGACACAGACAATCAACAACTTTATTTGTTTACAGGTTCAGGTTGGATTCTTGTAGGACCAGAATTTAGTGATGGTTTAGCCGCAGGTGTTAGACCTACTACACTAACAGGTACAGACAACATTAACTATACTGCACTTCAAGTTGAAATTGGCGGTAAAGTACTTGCAATTTATGCAACAAGTGCATTTACACCTAAGTCAACAATTACAGGATTTGAAACAATCAAACCTGGCTTTAATATGAGCAGTAGTAACATTACTGGATCAGGTGTTCCTAAGTATTACGGTATTGCTGAAAAAGCAGAATCATTAATTATTCCAGGAGAAACAGACCCGGTACCAGCGTCAGCCTTTTTAAGAGGTGACAAATTATCTGTATCAGGACAATCGCTTACTATTAGAAATAATTCTGGCGTATCAATTGGTAGTGATGCAGTTGTTCAAATTGGTATTGAAGGACAGAACGCAATTATTTCAAATAATACATCGGGTGCAAACATTGACTTACGTATTAACAATGCAGGTAACCTACAACCTGTACTAAGAATTGACTCGACACGAAAGGTTGGTATTAATAACCTATCACCACAAGAAGCACTTGATGTTACAGGTAATGCAATTATTTCAAATAATCTTGTTGTAAACGGAATTGCAGAAGCAGTTAATATTGGAACAGGTAGTATTACTACAAAAGGCGGTCTTGGTGTTGCTAAGAGTTTACGAGTTGGTAATAATTTTGAAGTCAGTGGTAACACAACATTCGGCGGAACAATTTTACCAGATACAACTAATGCAGTTAACATTGGATCAACAACATTAAAATTTGCAGAAATAAATGCAAACACCGTTAGAGCAAACTTAGTAGGTAACGTTACAGGAACAGTTACAGGACGCTCAGGAAGTTCAGACAAACTTGCAAGTAGAACTACATTTAGAATTAGTGGAGATGTAACAGCCCCAGATGTAATTTATGATGGACAGTATACTGCACCTGGCGAAACTACACTTGTAAAAGAATTTGATATTACTGTAAACAGTACATTTATTACTAATAAACAAGGTGTACCAAGTTCAAGATTTGACGATGAAATTTTAATCAACAGAGTCAACGATGAAAACGGTAGTGGTACAGGCGTTAAAAAGATTTCAAGAAGCAACTTATTTGCTTCATTACCAGTTAATCCAATTGGTATTATTACACCTTATGCAGGTGAAATGACAACAACAAGAGAACAAGAACTTGATTTAGCAGGTTGGTTACCATGTGATGGTAGAGAAGTTTTCATTGTTGACCATACTGATTTGTATGATATTATTGGAACAAGATACAAAGCAAACCCAACTATTGGTAAATTTGCACTACCAGATTTACGTGGTAGATTTCCATTAGGTATGGACAATATGGGTACAACACAAGGATCGGCGAATAGAGTTGTAAACGAAAACGCAGATGTAGTTGGCGGTACTGCTGGTGTTGAAAAGAAATCAATTGACGTTGAAAACTTACCAGAACACGAACACGATCTACGTGGACCAAGTGGTACACAATATTATACAACACGAGATGTTCAAGGCACACCAATTGATGATGATGCTACTCAAACAGACGCACCAACAGGTACAAATGCAGGACAGAAGTTTCCGTTCTCAGGTGGTGTTGTAAGTAATAATCAAGTAGGCCAAGATTTTGATGTAATGAATCCATACTTGGCTGTTAATTACATAATTTACGCGGGGGCAAACTAATGGCATATCAGATTAATAAAACTAACGGAGATTTGTTAGTAGAATTAGTTGACGGACAACTTAATACACAAACAACTGACATTTCACTGATTGGTAGAAATTATTCTGGCTTTGGTGAAAGCATTAACGAAAACTTCGTTAAGATGTTAGAAAACTTCACTAATACACAAGCACCTGCAAATCCTCTTACTGGTCAATTATGGTACGATAGCGGAGAAGCAAGATTAAAAATTTGGAATGGTACAAATTTTAAAAGTGCAGGCGGACCCATTGTAAGTCCTACACAACCGCAATTAGTATCAGGCGATCTTTGGATTGATAATCAAAACAACAAATTATATTTTTATGATGGTACTGATTTAGTTCTTGTTGGACCGCAGTATGCAAGTTCAGAAGGACTATCTGGATTTTCAACAGACACAGTTCTTGATACAACACAAACAAATAGAACACTTGTAAACTTAAATGTAGGTGGACAAACTGAAGCAGTAATTTCAAGAATTAGATTTACACCTGATGCAAGTAATCCTATTAACGGAATTACAGGTGCAGTTGAAAAAGGTATTACTGTACTTGATGATGATTTTAAATTCCACGGTACAGCAACATCTGCAGATACAATTATTAACGCACAAGGCATTAAGAAAAATGCATCTCAGTTTTTACCTACAGACGCTAATGGTGTAACCAACGGTACAATTACTACAATTAACAACGGTGGTATTACAGTAGGTCCTGAAGATAATATTGTTATAAAAGTTGTTGCAAACCAAACAGTAATTGCTAATCAAGTAAGAGATAGAAATCTTTCAATAAAAGTTAGACAAGCAGGCGGCGAAGCAAGTGCAATTAAAGTGCAAACACAGCAAGGTTATGTTGGTATTTTTAATGACAATCCAACAGCAACTCTTGATGTCGGCGGCGATGTTAAAATCAGCGGTAACTTAACAATTACAGGTGACACTTTTCAAACAGATACAGAAAATTTACGTATCCAAGATAAAAATATTGAACTTGCAATTTCATCAGATAGCACACTTTTAACTGATGCACAAGTAGATGATGCAGGTATTATTGTTAGAGCAACTCCGAGCAATAAAGAAATATTATGGAAACAAACAACAAATGCATTTACTTCAAATGTATTTTGGGATTCTACACAAGGTTATAAACTTAACGGCAACACAGTATTAAATGGAACAAGTTTAAGTTATATTACAAGTGCTCCTGATATGCAAACACTTGGAACACTTACAAATCTTGATGTTGATAATGTAAACATTGATGCACAAAAAGTTTCTTCAACTGTTGGAAACTTACAACTTGAAAGTACTTCAGGCGAAATTGAAGTTTTAAGTTCAAATAGAATTACGGGTTTAGGTACGCCTACATCAGGCACTGACGCGGCAAACAAAGATTATGTAGATAGTGCAATTGATAGTGAAGGTGTTGTAATGGCACTTAACATCACAGGATTAGGATATGATCCTGTACAAAACGGAGGCGCAACTTTTGCTTCTAACATTTCAACATTACTTGAAGAAATTGTACCAGCAGGTTCAAAACGTAATGGTACTATTGCAAAAATTCATGCAACAGACCAAACAGGTGCTTCTGCAACACTTTCAGCGGCAGATTTAAATACCGCTCTTGAAGAAAGCACAGTATCAGTAGATAAAACTGTTACAGTAGCAACAAGAACAATTACAAGCGTTACAACTGGTGCAACAACTACTTTAACATTAGATGCTGTACACGGATATGATGCAGGACGTAACGTAGTAATAGCAGGAGCAACATATAACACAGGAACAGCGTGGGCTAATTTAAACGGAACATGGAATATTGAACGTATTGTTAGTTCGACGCAAATAGAAGTATCAGCAGACACAAGCACAGATGGTGCGTTTGCGTATGATGCTTCAAGTGGTACTACAGAAAGGGTCACTGAAACAGGTCAAGAAAATGAAGACGTATTAAAAGACGTTGAATTTACTGATGTAATCGGTGCTGTAACATTAACAGTGAACAGATATGTCCTAACTTGTACTGTAACAGGAGGGGTTTGGACTTATACCAGCGGAGCAAGTTCTGCGGTATAACGATAAATACATACAATAAAGGGGTTATAAACTATGGCATATATTATTAATAGAACTGACGGGTCACAGATTGCAGTAGTTGAAGACGGTACAGTCGATCAAACTACTGATCTTAAACTTGTTGGTAAAAACTATGCTGGTTATGGTGAGATCCAAAACGAAAATTTCGTACACTTACTTGAAAACTTTGCAAGTGCTAATTCACCATCCAGAGCAATTAGAGGACAAATTTGGTTTGATTCAGGTGTAAGCAAACTAAAATTTTATGACGGTACAAAATTTAGAACAACAGGCGGCGCTGAAGTAAGCACTACACAACCATCAGGCTTAACTGAAGGTGATTTTTGGTGGGACAATTCAAACAACCAACTGTATGCAAACACTGGTTCAGGCTTTGTACTAATTGGTCCGCAATCACAAGGTGATACAGTTACATCATTTGTAACAGACACTATTAGAGATATTGCAAACGTTCAAAGAACGGTTATTAAAGGTACAATAAATGATGAAGTAGTTGTTGTACTTTCATCGTCAGACTTTACGATTGACTCATCCGACCCTGATAATGCCATAACAGGATTTGATGTCATTCACCAAGGTATGACTCTAAAGAATACAACTAATGCACAGCAAGGTGTTACATCAACTGCACATAGATGGTGGGGTACTGCTACTAACTCAGAAAAACTTGGCGGCAGAGCGGCAAGTGAATACGTTGTAAGTATTCCAGGTCAAGAATCAACATTTACAGAAATTGTTAGATTCTCAGATGCAGGTTTTACTGTAGGTGCATCAAACGATTTACGTGTTGCTATTGAAAATGATAACCAAGCAGTAATTTCAAATGAAGTTGGTACAGTAATTAGGTTTAAAGTTGATAATGCACAAGCACAATCAACAGAGCCAGTACAAATTAAAGCAGAAGGAATTATACCTGGTGCAAATAATACATATGATATTGGTACAACTGCTAATAAGTTTAGAGACATTTATGCTACATTGTTTAACGGAACTGCAACAGCGGCAAACGCTTTAGTAGTTGGTTCAAACAATAGAACAGCAAGTACAAGTGCTACTAACGATACTGTAGCAGTTAGAGATAGTTCGGGTAATATTAATGCTAACTTGTTCAACGGTACTGCAACAACTGCACGTTACGCTGACTTAGCAGAAAAATATACCACAGACGATGACTATCCTACAGGTACAGTTATGGCAGTAAGTGCAAATGATGATGCCGAAACAACATATTGTGATATTGACGGTATGCCAATTGGTGTTATATCAGCAAAACCAGCGGTACTTATGAATGCTGAAGCAGAAGGACAAGCGATTGCACTTAAAGGTCGTGTTCCTCTCAGAGTTATAGGTCCTGTAGCAAAAGGTGATAAATTATATGTAGGAGTGAACGGTACAGCACAAAAAGCCAATGAAGGCGAAATAGTAGGTGTTGCACTTGAATCAAACGACAGACATGAAGAAAAACTTGTTGAAGTCGTATTAAAAGTATAAAGGAAGTAGAAGATGGCAATCATTACCGCGGCAAGATACAACGATTTACAAGCAAAGGTTGCTAACGTTTTAGGTAACGGTAGTGGACAGTTCGGATACGGACAAACACTTGTAAGTTCACAGGTAGCGGCAGAAACAATTATCGACTCACAGCATATGTCAGACTTATATACTGACATTATCAATACAAGAGTCCATCAAGTAGGTAGTGTGCCACAATCACTTGCAACTGTTTCCGCAGGACAAGTAATTGAAGAAGACGGAACCGACACAGGTACTAATAGAGGTGTTGTTCAATATGAAGATATGGCTGACACACTTGAAACAGACAAGGCATTAATTTATACTGCTGATACTTCACAAAGCACTATTACAGCACTTAAGACAAGTTCACAAAGAACAACTTCTTGGGCAGGTGTTATTGATCATGTTGTTACAGTGACTTTTGCAAGTGCAGATGCACGTAGACACTTTTTTAATGCAGGTGGTGAAATTAGATTTACAGCAGATTTAGATCCTTCAGCATCAAATGGTAAAAATAACGACTGGAACAATTTATTGGCCGCTATGGGTACAGCAAAGTTTAAATCCAACGGTTGTGCATCAGATGGTTCTGCTCCAGGAACTGATTCAGGCATTGGTAACTTTGATCTTACTGATACATATCAAACAGTATTCCAAAAAGACGGTAGTGGTGTATATGCAGAAAACGATTACAACATTGCCGCAAAAGAAAACAGTTCATCAATAATCCAATTTAGAATTCAATTTAGAGATGATGACGTAGGTGACGATGCCGGTGATTCAAACAACGACGGTGCTATCAATCCTATCGATGAAAGTGTAACAGGTACTTTGGATAGTATTGTAGGTGAAAGACTTCCTACAGGTACAAGAGTATCACTTCCATCACCAACTTTTGCAACCACAAACAATCTAACATAATAATCTACATAGTAAATACTTTACTATGGACGAGAAACTTCAAAAAGCCTTAGAGTTTGGCAATTACAGCACGACTCTTGAAAATCAAAAGCGTATGTTACATGAAAAGTTTGTAACAGATACTATCTATTTTTATTCAGGCGGTCAATTTACAATCAACAAAGAACTAATAAACTTTGTTTTTATGTTACAACAAACAGGTCAAGACACTTCAGTTATTGTTGATGATAACAATATTCCTATTGAAGTTGATGTAAATCAGTTTTTAGAAAATATATCAGATAAATTTTTCACAGCATCTAACGAATATCATACAGCATTTAAGAAGTTACAAACAAGTAGGTCGGTAGACGGTTTAACAGAATGACATCTGGTGTATTATTATTTGCATATAACAACGAACAGATAGATTATGTTGCACAGGCTTGCTTTTTAGCAAAGCGTATCAAGCAATATATGAATCTACCAACGTCTCTTGTTACAGACGATAAAGAGCGTGTTCTAAAATTTTATAACGGTGCAGAAGTATTTGATGAAATTATTACATCAGACATTATTCGTAAAAATAAAAAAACATATCATGACGGAAGTTTATCAAAAAAAGTATTAGACTTTAAAAACTTTAATAGAAGTGATGCGTACGATCTTACTCCATATGACAAAACATTAATTATGGATACAGATTATATTATTTCAAGTAGTCTATTAGTAAATTGCTTTGATAGTGCAAATGATCTAATGATGTATTCAACTTGTATGGATATATCAGGTTGGAGAGATGAAGATGAATTTCGTTATATTAGTGAAACAAGTATAAAATTTTATTGGGCAACTTGTGTTTACTTTACAAAAAATAAAAGAAACAAAGCATTCTTTGATTTTGTAAAACACATCAAAGAAAACTATCAGCATTATAGAAACTTATACCAAATAACAAGCACAGTATTTAGAAACGATTATGCATTTAGTATTGCGGCTAATGTATTAGGTCATGTAAAAGAACTTCCAGGTACTATGATTTATAGCACACACAAAGATATATTACAAAATATACACAATGACGAAATAAAGTTACTTGTAGAAAAGTATGATAGGGTCGGCGAGTATACATTATTAAAATCTAATGGCTTAAATGTACACGTTATGAATAAGTTTAGTTTGAATAGGGAAATGATCAATGCCTAATTTTACATTTCTTGCACAAAACAATGACCAAGATAATTATGTACGCCAAGCAGAATTGTTGGCCATGAGTATCCGCCATTCAAATCCTGACAGTAAGATTTGTTTAATAACAAATGAAGATACTGAATGGATCAAAGAACATCTGTTTGATGACATTGTACCTATTCCGTGGGAAGATAAAGCAGACGAACACAAATGGAAAGTGCAAAATAGATGGAAAATTTATCATGCTTGTCCATACGATGAAACTTTTGTATTAGATACTGATATGTTAGTGTTACATGATTTAACTAATTGGTGGAAACTAATGCAAAATTATGAAGTATTTTATACAACAAATGTTACAGATTATAAACAATGTAAACTAAACACAACATATTATAGAAAAATGTTTATTCAAAATGATCTACCAGACATTTATGTAGCATTACACTATTTTAAAAAATCAGACTTTGCAAAAAAGTTTTATACTTGCTTAGAAGAAGTAATGAAGAACTGGGAATACTATTATGAAAAGTATGCTCCTAAAAAAATACAAAAATTTTTAAGTGTTGATGTATGTACAGCAATTACTATAAGGGTATTAGGTGTTGAAGATAAAGTAACTAACGCTGTAACATCGTTTCCTACTTTTGTACACATGAAACCTTATGCACAACCTTGGAAAACACAAACTAAAAAATGGCAGGATAGAATTACTTGTTTTGTAAATGATGACAAACAAATGCGTGTAGGCGGACATTTACAAAATACTGTTTTTCATTATACTGAAAAAGACTTTACGGAGAAATTTTATGACAGATTCAATTATACAGTTTCCTGTTAAGGCTACAAAATTAAAAGAACACAGTTCAATCAAGCAAGAATTGTTAAATGAAATAAACTCAACTACACTTGTTGAAAATATCTTTGGACCTAATAATAATATTACACGATGCGATTGGGGACCAGGAAGGTATAATCCAGATAGAGCATGGTTAAAATGTTTACAGTTTCCTTTGAATGAACACTTGAAACAATGGAGTAAAGGATTTAATTACGAAACATTTACGATTCATGAAATTTGGTTTCAGCAGTATGCAAAAGAAGCAAAACATTCGTGGCACGTGCATGGTTGTAACTTTACAAGTGTGTATTACTTAGATTTACCCGAAGATACTCCTAAGACACAATGGGTAGATCCTATAACTGGGCAAGAATGTGACTTTGAAGTTACCGAAGGCGATATTATTACTTTTCCGAGTTGGACAATTCATAGAGCACCAGTAAATGAAACTGACAAAATCAAAACAATTATATCATGGAATATGGATGTAGATATAAGTGATTACTTTAGGACAGCAAATGATCAAAGATAATGTAGCAACATATGTAGAGTTTGATCCTAAGTCAGGAGATTTGCTTAGTATCACAAGTTATCCTAATACAGAAAATTATATCGAAGTAGAATGGGATAAAGTTGAAGGACTTGCAAACGGCGGCGAAAAATTTAAACACTATAAAGTTGTTTTTAATACAACATCTTTGATGTATGAACTTGTTAATGTGTATGAGCAAACACATTTTGAATATAATGTTAACAATGGTATGTATAAATTACATAAAAATACAAATGCAGACATAATTTTATGTAAAAATTACATAAAACAGCAATGGGAAATTAAATTTGGTAAACTATTTGAAAAAACATTAAAAGCCAACAACGTTACATTAAATTCTGTTAAAGATTTTAGTATTGTTAAGAAAAATGACCCGTTTGTTTTGTATAGAGCATTGAGATTTAATATGAGTTCTGATAATTTAGTCTTGCAATTTAACGATAGTGATGCTATAATGGACTTTGATGTCTATACAAATAAAATGTTCAATAGTTACGGAGTAGAAGTTGTCAAAGATTAAAATACAAGACGTTGATATTATTTTCTTAAGTTATGACGAACCTAATGCTGAAGAAAATTGGGCAGATCTACAACGTAAAATTCCGTGGGCAAAACGTGTACACGGTGTAGAAGGATCAGATGCCGCACATAAAGCCTGTGCAGACTTGTCAGAAACAAAACACTTTGTTACAGTAGATGGTGATACTATTGTAGACCCTAAGTTTATGCAAGTAGAATTAGATTTAGACAAATTAAATGTTGATGACGATTATCAATTTAGTTGGTGTGGTAAAATTGAAGCAAACGGACTTATGTATGGCAATGGTAGTTTAAAAATGTGGACAAAAGATTTTGTCAAGAATATGAAAACACATGAAAACACTGACGGCACTGACGAAACAAGTATTGAATTTTGTTATTTTGACAATTATTATCAATTAAATGAAAACTACAGTACAAGTATTATTACATCAACACCACACCAGGCCTGGAGAGCAGGATTCCGTGAAGGTGTTAAGATGTCATTGGACAGAGGAAAACCTATAGAAGATATTAATACACTATGGTGGCAGAATAAACATAGATTATATATTTGGCAAATGGTAGGTTGTGATATTCCAAATGGTATTTGGGCAGTATATGGTGCTCGCCTTGGTACATATATGAATATGTGTACAGAATGGGATCATACACAAACAAGAGATTTTACATATCTAAACAATCTATGGAAAGAACACGAAAGCATAGATGTTGCAGAAGAATGTAAAGAGTTAGGAAAAAAATTAATTAACGAATTAGATTTGCCTATTGCTGTAGTGCCATTTGATAAATTGCAAAGTGAATTTTTTAAAACTGTTTATCTAAACAGTGATAGAGTAATTAGACGAAAATGAGTGAAGTAGATAGAATCAAACAGATAATGCCAGAGGTTGATAAAATCTCTCCTACATTTTGTTTGGCTAAATGGCATCATGTCACAATCTATTTACAAACAGGTGAAACACACAGTTGTTATCATCCCGCACCTCATAAAATACCACTTGAAGGATTAATAGATAATCCAAGCCAATTACATAATACTCCGCAGAAAAAAGAAGAACGTAAACAAATGCTCGCCGGAGAAAAGCCAAGCGGTTGTCAGTACTGCTGGAATATTGAATGTATGGGTAAAGACTATGTAAGCGATAGGCATATTAAAACAGCAAGTATATATAGGCCAGATCGCATAGAAGAAATTACCAGTAATCCGTGGGATTATAATATTAATCCTGAGTATATTGAAGTAAACTTTAGTAACGAGTGTAATTTTAAGTGTGGTTATTGTCATCCTAAGTTTAGTACAAGTTATTTTAACGAAATTAAAAAGCATGGACCATATACTAAAAGTACAGCACACCGTAATGACATTGATTGGTTTGAATTGTATGAAGAAAATTCAAACCCTTATGTAGACGCATGGTGGAAATGGTGGCCTGAAGTTTCCAAGACTCTTAATATTTTGAGAATTACGGGAGGTGAGCCTTTAATGCATAAGAGTACTTGGAGACTTTTTGACGAACTTGAAAATAATCCTAAGCCTCATATCCAAATAGAACTCAACAGTAATATGGGTGTAAAAGATAAACTTGTTAAAAAACTTGTTGAGCGTATTAAGTTACTAAAAGAAAAAAATTGTATTAGAAGTTTTAAATTGTATACAAGTATTGATACTTGGGGACCTCGTGCAAGTTATACACGTAGAGGACTTGACTTAGGATTATGGGAACGTAATCTTGATTACTATCTTAAAAACCTTGGTTATCCTGTAACATTTATGATTACGTTTAATTTGTTTGCAGTCACAAGTTTTGATAGACTACTTAAAAAGATTTTAGAATGGCGTAGTAAGTATAACAAAAATAATTTAACACAATGGCAAAATATTAGATTTGATACTCCATATTTAAAAGAACCGATTCAGTTTGATATGAATATACTTCCTAAGGAAAACTTTATGCCTTATATGGAAAAGCATCTAAAATTCATTGCAGAAAATGTTGACGATGCAGATAAAACAAAATTCAGTTTGTTAGAGTATGAACGTTTTCGTAGAGTAGTTGACTATATGAGAACTACAGAATACAGTGATGAAAAATTACTTGACGGACATAAAAACTTTTATAATTGGTTTACTGAGTATGATAAGCGTAGTAATACTAATATAACTGAAATATTTCCTGAGTTAGAAGATTTTTATATTAGTTGTAGATCTAAAGTACTACCTGATTAGTGTAAATTTTATAAGCAAGTTTTTGATTGTGTTCTAATATTTCATTCATTTCCTCAAGCATTATTTTACAATCATCAATACTTAACATTTTAATACTGTCTAATAAATGGCGTATCTTATTCATACGCTTAGTATGATCTTCTTCAGTATCGTAACTTTCGTCCCATGTAAATGTTTTAAATCCTAACTTGCGTATATACTCTAATGTATAAGGTGGTGCAACACATATAAAAGGGCGTTTGTGTATCATTGCATTTACAGTCTTTTCACTGAAGTTTCCTGTAGGTTGATAAAAACGTGTCTCGTTAGCAACTACACAAAAACTTTTTTCATAGTATGTAGACAAACTACCCGGACCGTTATTTTCTCCTTCAGGCCATTTTTTATGTGCTGGATCTGTACTTTCTAATTGTGTATCAATACTTAATGGTGGATTAGTAAATGCCCAACTGTAATAACCTGGAGTGTCTTGTAGATGTTCTATAATTAAACGTCTATGCAAACTATATCGCCAATTAGGACACATAAAATGTTTCTCAATATTATTTCGTACAGTAATACTTCCGCCATTAAATTGATTACGCAAAAATATATCAAAGCATTTAAGTGTAAAAGAATAATCTGTAATGTGTTTTTCTACATTATAGTCACAGGTATATACAGTTATATTTGCATTTAGTTTTTTTGAAAATTCTTCTATACTATCTAATTCGTCGGCACGTAATTTTTCTCCACCTTTGAATTCTGAAAAAAATTGTCTATTATGTGTAGTTCCTTCTTCGTATAAACTTAATGGTTCATATAAAAATATATCTAAGGTTTTTAATTTACTAATTAATTTTTTAGATAACGGAATACTACTAAAGTCTATTTTATTTGTTCCTGTAAAGATAATATAAGGTCCGTTAGGCTTCCAATGCCTAAATAATTCATGAAACATTTTTCCACGTTTATCACGAATTGCTTTGATTGGTAGATTACCCCAGAAGATATCTTGTTTGAACATTAGTAATATGTGCCTGTGATTTGTAATGTGTATCTTGGTTCAACACCAATGTTACTTGCGGCGTGTGGAGCATCAGGATCCCATAAAACATATTCACCTGCTTTATAGTTTACAACGCCAACACCTTCAACTTCAAAATAGTGTCCTGGTTTCCAGTCTTCTAAGAATACAATAGCACGTCTTACATCTTTACGTTCTTGATTAAAAACACGACAGTAAGTATTAAAATGATCTGTATGTACAGGCATTATATCTAATGTGTCCATTCTGTAAAAAACAAATCCAGGATTTTTTAGATTTATAAGTGATGCAACTTTGTTAACCCATTCAGGCATTGGATTTCTACTATCATACATTTTACCTGTAGTAGTATCGTGTGTATAACCTTGTTTACGCCAAGTATCTGCTTCTTCGCCTGTTATAGGTTGACGCACATATTCAAAGTTTTTAAATTCTTCGTCCCAAAGTTTTGGAAGGAAACCTCTATAAAACATCTCGTTCGATATCCAATGTTACGCAGTGAAATCCACCGCCAAGTGTTCGTTGATGCCTCATTGGCAACATAGCACATTCAATGCCTTGTGCTTCTAAGGCTTTACGTAGAGGCTCTTGATGTTTTTCAAGTGCTACTAACTTAGTATTTACACTAAACAAGTTCATGTTTATCCATGTACTTGCATTGCACCAACCTGGATAGTGTCCTATATCAACTGGCTCCGGACACCATAATATGTCCCAACTTCTAAACGGTTCTGGTAAATCTTCTTTTGTTTTTATTCTACTTGGATTAGCAAGTAGTAAGCCTTCACGTAAAAATGCAACAGTACTATCGATGTGCATATAACTATACACATCTTGTAATAAATGCACTTTGGCTCTATCACCTAATGCATTTTGCAGTAGTGTTGCACCTAATTTATTTCCGCTATTGCTTACAAGATACAAAACGTGTTCGTTAGCACGAATAACATTGGCGGCATCGAACGCAGGCTCAAAATCTGTAAGTGCAAGAACATCTTTATTACCAATACAGTCTGTGTTATATAAGTTACTTTCATAGTAACATCTAACATTTCGAGGATCGTTTAAATGTTTTTCAAACGCTCTCCATTCGCCCTTTCTTGCTCTAATAGGCATAGGTGTTGCAAGTGTTAATTTATCATGTACAAATACTGAGTCTCGAGGACAATAATTATAATAGTTGCAATCAGTAGCATCAGGACGTAAAACTTCAACTGATTCTCCTTTTAAAAAATCTACAAAGGTTTCTAAATCTTCGTTTGCTTCATCTATGACTTGTTGTGGGTAAGGACCTTTTTGTATTTCGCTTTCGTCTGTCTTGTCTGCAAAGTTAACACAACGCAAACTTATATCTATATCTGTAGGAATCTTTGCGTTATCTGCAATACCAACAATTACTTTTTTTAATTGACCCCACTCATTTTTAGACATACGATACTCTTCCAGACCAAAGTTCTAATATTTGATCTTCTAATTCTAAGTTACTCATTCGTGTATTTTCACCTACAATCTGTTGTATTTTAATTTCCATATCTCTACACCAAGATTTAGTAGACTCTTTTAATTCATATCCGAGATAAGGATATATAACTTTTTCAACAAAATTTAAATGTTCTAAAACACTTGGGTGAGAGTCTGTTCTATAAACATTTTTTGACATTGGAAAAATATTTTGGAATCCTGGTAAACTGTTGTCTACTTTATCTTTGTGACCTTGAAATAAATCTACATTTAATGATTTTAAATACGCATTGGTATGTAATATTGCTGTTCTGTTTCTAACAATATCGTTTTCTTCACTCCAGTGGTTACTTAGATATTCATCGTTATAATAATCACTGTTAAGTATATTACCTTCGGTAATCCATTTTCCGTCTTTTAGTAAATCTACCCTTTGCCAACTGCTCCATAAAATACAAACAATATCTTGATTTGTAAAATTGTGCTTTTCGTTTGCTTCAACAGTTCTACAAGCAATTCCTTGATTGCCCATACCTGCTTTAGCATAGTTATGATTTTCGCAATCTAAATCAAGAGCAATAATGTCACTCCAGGTAGGCCATATGTATTCTGTGTAAGAACAGCCGAATGTAAATAATCTCATTTAAATACCTCCATTGATGGCAAGTAAGGATAATCTTCACTGGTCCATAATTTATCAGAAGTAGCAGTTTTTAGTTTTTCAATACCAAGTTCGGCTGTTTCAGGAGTCATGTAATAATGATATCCTATTTGTTTTATATTTTGTTCTGCCCAAGGCTTATCATCTGTTCTGCCGTCATATGCCATTTGTTTTAATATTTCATAATCTTGTTCTGTAGGACATAGTATTGCACCGCCTCTACCAAGACTTAGCATTTTCTTATGTTGGAAACTTAGACACATAAATTGTCCTGGTAAGTAACTGTCTTTTGCAAAGTTAACTGCACCATCTATAATTCTTGTTCCTCCAAGAAAATAATAGCCTACCCATTCTGCATTTACAAATGTCCAATCAAGGTTAAGTTTCATTAATGTAAACGGAACACTAATATATGTGCGGGTAGGAATTTGAATTTTAACCTGTGGGTTTATATACCTTAGACATAATTCAATAGCATGGGTACAACTATCTGTTGCCACAGCATATGGTGCATCGTAGTAGTCTGCAATTTGTTTTTCGAACTCTTTTACTGTTTCAAACATAAACATATTTATATGCGTACTTAATAAGTATATGTGTGAGTGAGACAATGAATCTATTATTATGGCATAGGTCTTGGAGCCTAAATAAACTGTTAGAAGCAATCCAAAATAATTCTGAAACTAATATCAGAGTTTTAGGTGCAGAAGAATATGCAATAATGGGTTGGGACGATCCCGAAAATGAAAAAATTCTTAAACAAATTAAACAAGAAATGTCTAATAGCACTAATACTATTGAGTTTGTTTGTGGCGGATTTCCTACAAGCAACTCTTTTCATCCAGGACCTAATGTAACATATTGGACAACATTTTGGCCTACTAAAACATACTACGAACTAAACAAATTTGGCCATATTGCTAATAATAATAAATTTACAAAGGCATATGTAAATCTTAATAACAAACCTTGGTACTTTCGTTGTGAAATGCTTGATGCATTATCTCAAAGAAACTTAATACCTAAAGGAGCAATTAGTTGGAATGAATGTAGTATTGATTACGACTTTAAGCATTGGAAACAAGAGCGTTTGATTATTGATCCTGAATATGCTGAGTCAACAGAACAGTATGGATCTTTCCCTCCGGCGTTTCTTGAAAGTTTTATGAGTCTTGTAAGTGAATCTACAATGGATACTATTTTTCCAACAGAAAAAACTTACACACCGATTTATTTTAAAAAACCTTTTATAGTTTGGAGTGTTCCTAACTTTCACAAATCACTACAAGAATTAGGTTTTGAATTATATGACGAACTATTTGATTACAGTTTTGATTCAATAAAAGATAACAAAAAAAGATTAAATGCTATTTTAGATCAAGTTGAAACAATAGTTGATAAGGATTATCAAAAGTTGTATAATTTGGTTGCAGAAAAAGCAGAAAGAAACTATAATATACTAAAGAATATTAAGTTTGACATCAGCAAAGTACCTGACAGTATTTTGCAATTTGGCGGCTACGAACAATTAGTTAAGGACATGAAATGAGTACAATAGGATTTATTGGTGTAGGTAAATTAGGTGAACCTTGCGCCACTGAAATAATTAAAAAAGGACATACAGTAAAAGGATATGATATTGCTTCGTTTGACAGTGAACATATCGAAGTAGCAGAAACTATCAAGGATTGTGTAAAAGATAGTGATATTGTATTTGTTGCAGTACCAACACCACATCATCCTGATTATGATGGTAGACGTCCTACAAGTCATTTAGAACCCAAAGACTTTGATTATTCTATTGTAATTGATGTATTAAAAGAAGCAAACAAACATATGAACAAAAAACAGTTGCTTGTTTTAATATCAACCGTGTTACCTGGAACAACACGTAGAGAATTTGTTCCGCTGGTTACTAATACACGGTTTGTATATAATCCTTATCTAATTGCAATGGGTACTGTAGGTTGGGACATGGTCAATCCTGAAATGATCATGATTGGCACCGACGATGGTAGTGAAACAGGTGATGCAAAGCAGTTGCGAGAGTTTTATGATAGTGTAATGGAAAACAATCCGCGTTATGTTATAGGAACATATGACGAATGTGAATGTATTAAAGTTTTTTACAACACATTTATTAGTACAAAATTAAGTCTTGTTAATATGATGCAAGACGTTGCTCAGAAACAAGGCAATATTAATGTTGATGTAGTAACAGATGCTCTGTCAAAGTCAACAATGCGAATTATGAGTGATCGTTATATGACAGCAGGCATGGGAGATGGCGGAAGTTGTCACCCAAGAGATAATATTGCATTGCGTTATATGGCAAAAGAATTAAACTTAGAGTACGATATATTTGATAGTATTATGACAGCAAGAGAAGTTCAAGCAAAAAATCTTGCAAAATATGTTGTTGAAATGAAAAATGCATACGGTGGTAGTATTATATTAAATGGTATTTCTTACAAACCAGGAGTAGGTTATGTTGATGGTAGTTATGCACTACTTGTTGATCACTACATTAAAGAATTAGGAGAAACGTCAATTTATATCGATCCTCTTGCAAGTGAGATGCCAAGTAGTAGTGCTTCTATTGGCGGCATAGTTTTAATGTGTCACCCTGAAATGTATTTAGACTATTCAACAGATAGTGTTATTATAGATCCTTGGAGACAAGTAGAAAAAAATCCTAAGTACTTGGTTATACACTACGGAAATACAAGATGAAATATTTAAAAACTGAGCCATTATTATATTTTAAAGAAGTTGCTGGTAAAACATTACAGTGGTATTGTGGAGACGACTCTGAAAATTATAATGACCAAAATAAATCTTCTTGGAAATACTTTAATACTCGTGATAAACTATTTTACGAATTTAATAGTTTAGGTTACAGAACACATGAATTAGATACTCTAAACGATTACATTCTTGTTCTTGGTTGTAGTTATACTGAAGGTGTTGGATTATATGAAAACGAAATATGGTGTAATGTTTTAGGTAACCAATTAGGTATAGATATTTTAAATTTAGCAAAAGCAGGTACAGGTCCTGATATTGTAAATTTTAACACACAGTTATTTGTAAAAAATAAATTTGTAAAACCACGTGCAGTTATTAATCAATGGCCACAAGCCACAAGAAAAAGTTTTGGATATTTAGAGTCAAATGGTTTACGTTTAGAAGATAGAAATGTTAATAATTGGATACCAGGAACTAATTATGACAGTGATTGGTATTTTAATCGTTGGATAGCAGAAGACGGCCAGTTAGAATATGAAAATAGTTTACATATTAACAGTGTAACTAATTTATGGAATGCATTAGGCGTTCCTGTTTTTAATTGGACTTTTGGCGGTGACTTCATGACCAAATACAGTAAAGAAATGATATCTGTTTTAAAACTTGAAAACACAGATAGAGCAAGAGACAATGCACATGACGGTCCGTTAATACACAAAGAAGTAGTAGAAAAAATTAGAGATAAAGTTGAATGTATGATATAGTGTTTATAAGTTACGGTGAACCTAACGCTGATAATAATTGGGAAAGACTAAAGAGTCAATTTCCAATGGCCAAGCGTGTGAAAGATGTAGAAGGAATACATCAAGCACATATCACTGCGGCAAAAAAATGCTTTACAAAAATGTTTTGGGTAGTTGACGGAGATGCTGAACTACTTGAATTCAACTTTTACTATGAGGTTTCCGAGTGGGATTTAGAAACAGTTCATGTATGGAGAAGTATAAATCCTGTTAATAACTTGGAATATGGATACGGTGGTGTGAAACTTCTCCCTCGCACACTCACGTTAAACATGGACACCACCGTACCCGACATGACTACAAGTATCAGTGATAAATTTAAGGCAGTAGATCAAATAAGCAATCTAACAGTTTTTAATACAGATCCTTGGAATGCTTGGAAGAGTGGATTTAGAGAATGTTGTAAACTTGCAAGTAAAACAATCAAAGGACAAGTTGACGAAGAAACTGAAAAGCGTTTAGATATTTGGTGTACTGTAGGTGAAGATGCTGAGTTTGGCAAGTATGCTATGCATGGTGCACAAGTAGGTAGACACTTTGGCGAAGCACACAAAGACGATAAAGATATGCTTTATAAAATAAACGATTTTAAATGGTTAGAGGAACAGTTTAATGACTACAAAGATTCCATTTAGTGACATAGTTCGTTTAGGACAGAAAACAATGTTAGATACAAAGTTGTTTTCTGTTAGTTGGATCATTGGTCGTTTTTGTAATTACAAGTGTTCTTACTGTTGGCCATATGCAAATACAGACAAACCAGACCACTATGATTTAGAAACCTATAAAAATACAATAGACGAAATAAAATATCAAGCAAGAGCAAACGGTTTTGATAAATTTCATTTTAGTTTTAGTGGCGGAGAGCCTACAGCATATAAAGATCTACTAAAATTGATAGATCATTACGAAGATTTTGAAAGTCCTTATTTAAGTATTCATATGACCAGTAACTGTAGTCCGGCAAAAGTTTGGTGGGACCGTTGGTTAGATGCTACTCATATAATGGATAGAAGAACTATTACTGCAAGTTTTCATGCAGAGTTTGCAGATGAAAAGGAATTCGGTAACAAATTATTATATCTACAAGATAAAGGAGTGGGTATTACAATTAATCAAGTAATGGTTCCGAGTCTATGGGAGGAGTATTATGAAAGAAGTCAAAGATTCATTAACAGGGGTTTACACGTTACTCTTAAGCCGCAATCAGATCCTACTGCATCATTTGTGGTCGATGGTTACACGGAAGAACAAAAACAAATCTTGCAAAACGACAGTGAGCAAACAGAACATCAAGTGGCGCTCTTCGACTCTCAAGGAGTAGAATATTCAATAGATCAAGCAGAGCGTTTAAATGCGTTTGGATTTAATAAGTTTAAAGGTTGGAACTGTAATGCAGGATATCAGAGTTGTATTATTAGAGGTAACGAAGTAAAACGTAGTTATAGTTGTCATGATGTTCCTTTAGGAACTATTACAGACGGTTTTCAATTGTTTAATTCCCCTAAAAAATGTATTACACCAAGTTGTGTTAGTAGTGCAGATAGCAAAATTCCAAAGAGTAAAAAATGAAAATAGAATTAGAAGATATTAAATTTTGGATGGATGCAATTCGCAACAGCGAAGATAGAGATCGTACACTCGAAAGTTTCTGGGGCGGACAATTAAAAAGCAAAGAAATGTTAGTAAAGCATTTAGAATATCAATGTGATTATAATAAAAAATACAACATTGTTATACATGGCGGCTGGAACGGAGTACTTGCATCAATGCTGTTTAACAGTCATCTTGATATAGGACAAATTATATCGGTTGATATAGATCCAGCAGTTGAAGAAACAGCAAAAACTATTAATAAGAATCAAGAAATGCAAGGTAGATTTATTGCTCGTACAGCAGATATGTGTACAGATAAGTACAATGCAGATATTGTGATTAATACAAGTTGTGAACATTTAGATAACGTCAAATTAAAGCAATGGTTTGATAACATACCCCAAGGAACAATGTATGTTATGCAAAGCAATAACTATTCCGAACTTGAAGAACACATTAACTGTGTAAACAGCACAGGAGAACTTGCCGAGTCTGTTGGTGCTAAAGATTATAATGTAGAGGAAATTGTATTACCTAAGTATACAAGGTATATGATTAGTGGAATAAAATGAACTATCAAACATTAACACAATACGGAAATTTTATAGAATTAGACGTAGTCACTGATGCAGAGCAATTAGTTGCTTGGGCAAATGATTTTGAATGGGTCAAATATAATCCACGTAAAGATGTAAACAGATGGGGTCTTAGTATTACAAGTCTTGATGGAGGCTTATCTGGTGTTCCTGATTTAGATAGTTTGTATGAATACAACAAAGAAAATAACACAAATTATAAAGAAGAAGATTTTAAAACACCAACTCCTGTACTAAACAAACAAATACATGATATA
>Ga0222718_10000304_pt1 | contig 53763 bp, 51 predicted proteins | sample C33_27DmetaG_FD_165045 | JGI IMG/M metagenome (GOLD analysis project Ga0222718, IMG submission 165045) | Estuarine water microbial communities from San Francisco Bay, California, United States - C33_27D | ecosystem: Environmental > Aquatic > Marine > Unclassified | place: USA: California... | reverse complement strand
TCGTAATGATTCATATATTTTGTTAAAAATTGGTCGCAAAAATACATTTTTAAAAAACACTAACAAAATTCTAATGCTAATTAATTGTAAGGGTCAACATCAATGGAAATCTGAGTACTCCTAAATAAAGAAATTGATTCAAATTTACTTATGGTTTTTAAAATAATTTTTTTGCTTTTTTTAAGGTTTAAATCTGTTGGAATTTTTATTTGAATATTATTTATATACTTGTTTTGGACTCTGGGAATTAGTGGAAATTCAGGTCCAAAAATAAATTTGTCAAAATTTGTTTTTAAGCTTTCAGAAAGCCATGTTGCACTGATTTTTATTTTATCAATATTTTTATCTTTCAAAATAATTTTTATAATTCTTGAGTAAGGTGGATAGTCAAACGTATGTCTTTCGCTTAATTGATCATTAAACATACCCAAATAGTCACTGCTTTTTATTTTAAGCATAACCTTGTGATTTGGATTATAAGTTTGAACTATTACTTTTCCCTGACTTTTAGACCTTCCAGATCTTCCAGCAACTTGTTGAATTAATTGAAAACATTTTTCCTGAGCTCTAAAATCTGGAAAATAAATCAAATTATCTGCATTAACTACTCCTACTAAATCTACATTTTTAAAATCCAAGCCTTTACTTAACATCTGAGTGCCTACTAATATTTGAAATTTATTTTCCTCAAATTCATTTATTAATTTCAAAAAAGAATTTTTAGTTTTTGTTGAATCTTGATCCATTCGTTCAACCCTATAATTGGGAAAATAATTTCTCAATTCTTCAGCAACTTGTTGAGTTCCTAAACCTTTTTTAATCAATGAAATAGATGAACACTTAATACACTTACTCTCATTTTTTGAAGTGTATCCACAATGATGACATTTTAATTCATTTGAAATTCTATGGTATGTTAAAGAAACGTCGCAATTTTTACAATCAAAAATATATCCACAAGATTCACATTCTTGATATGGGGAATATCCCCTCCTATTTTGAAAAATTATTACTTGTTTTCCATCGTTTAAAGTTGACTTAATATTATCCATCAAATATTCAGAAAAACTTCCAGTCATTTTTTTCTTTGCTGTTGACTCTTTTAAATCCTTTAAAATAATATTTGGAAGTTTAACATTATTAAATCTTTTATCAAGTTTTATCAATCCATATTTATTTGATACAGCATTAAAATAAGACTCGACACTAGGTGTAGCTGAACCAAGTAAGGTTTTTGCTTTATGAAGCTTTGCAATATAAATTGCAGAGTCTCTTGCGTGATATCTAGGAGATGGGTTAAACTGCTTATACGCATTTTCATGTTCTTCATCAACAATTATTAGGTTTAGGCTTTTAAAAGGTAAAAAAATAGAGGATCTCGCGCCTAAAATAATTTTTCCAGGTTTGTCAAGAACTGTTTTCCATATTTCAGTTCTTTGTTCTAGACTATATTTAGAGTGATAAACCAATAAATTTTCTCCAAAATATTTTTTTAATCTGCTTATTAATTGTGTTGTTAAGGCAATTTCAGGTACTAAATATAAAACTTGATTATTTTTTTCTATTTCTTCAGCGATTAATTTTACATATATTTCTGTTTTACCAGAGGATGTAACACCATGCAAAAGAGAAACATTTTTATGTTCGAAGCTTGATTTAATTTCGTTGTAAGCATTATTCTGATCATTACTAAGTTTTTTTGGTTTTATAATACCGTCGAGAAAAAACTGAGAACGATTTACAGTTTTATTAACTTTTAATAAAATATTTGAATTAATCAAATTGAGTACTGTTTGCCTGGACACATTGCATTTATCAATTATTTCATTAATGGTTAAGTTCTCATTATCAGAATTTTGAGCAACCCACTGAAATACCTTAAGTTGAGATTTCTTTTTTTGTAATCGTATAATTGTATCTGATAAATTTAATATAGAATTGACTAAGATGGTTGTAACAAACTTTGGTTTAAAATAATCATAAACCTTTTCTTTAACCGTTATAATCGAATTAATAATTAATTCATTTATTTCTGAACTAATATTTTTTTTATCTAATATACCTGTTAAATCTTTTAAAGAAACTCTTTGATATTTAGTTAAATAATTAAATATATTAACAGCATTAACAGACAATTTCAAGTGTTTAATATCTTTTTTTAATAAAAGGATTTCACTTTCACTTTTTAACAATAAAAGCTTAGGCATAGCCACTTTTAAAACTAAACCGAGGGGGCACATATAATAATCTGAAATCCATTGAAAAAAAGCTAATTGTTTAAGAGTAACAATGGGAGTTTTATCAATTATAAACTCAATTTCTTTAGGATTGTAATTAATTGGATAATTTTGGTGTTTTTTGACAACAATACCAGTAATAAATTTAGATTTCCCAAAAGGAACCATAACACGGAAACCTATATCAATAAATTCAAATTCTTTTTTATTGATTATATAGGTAAAAGTTGTTCTAATTGGAAGAGGAACAATGACATCTATTAAATTCATTATTAAAAACTTTCAATTTTATTAATAGTATATATTTACATTCTAATATAAATTAAAATTTATCAATTGCTCAGTTTATGGAGATTAAATTAATTGTTGTAGGAAAAACAAAAAGTTCTGAATTAGTTAGGCTAATAAATGAGTATGTAAAGAGAATTAATTTTTATAAAAAGTTTAAAATAATTGAAGTTAATTCTTTGAAATCGAAAAAAAATTCTGAAAAGGAAATAAAAAAATTTGAAGGAGAAAAGATTTTAATAAACATTAAAAAAAATGAATTAATTTTTTTACTAGATGAAAATGGTAAATCATTAAACTCTAGAAAATTTGCTGATTTTCTTTCTAATAAGTTTAAAACAAATAAGAGTATTGTTTTTGTTGTTGGAGGAGCATATGGTTTTTCTAATGAAATTAAACAAAAGTCAAATGAAATAATATCACTTTCAGAAATGACATTTTCTCACCAAATAATTAGATTATTTTTTACTGAACAAATATATCGAGCATTTACAATTTTAAATAACCACCCTTACCACAATGACTAATATAAATTTAATATTTGCCACATCTAATCAGAACAAGGTCTTAGAAATTCAAAAAATTCTACCAAAAAAGTTTAACATTAAAAGTTTGAAGGATTTAAATTATTTTAAGGACGTACCTGAAAACGAAAATACAATTGATGGAAATGCTGTTTTTAAGGCAAAATATATCTATGAAAAATTCAATATTAATGTATTTGCAGATGATACTGGTCTTGAGGTTGAAGCGTTGAATGGAGAGCCTGGTGTGCGTTCAGCAAGATATGCAGGTACAGCAAGGAATTCAACAAAAAACATAAAAAAACTGTTAAAAAATTTAAAAAACATTAAGAATAGAAATGCTCGATTTAAAACCGTAATAGCGTTAATAATTGATAATAAATTACACAAATTCAGTGGTATAGTTGAGGGATACATTTTAGATAGTCCAAAGGGAAATAATGGATTTGGTTATGATCCAATTTTTTGTCCAAATGGATTTGATAAATCATTTGCAGAACTTACATTAAAAGAAAAAAACTTAATTAGTCATAGATCACTTGCAATGAAAAAATTAATTGATTTTATTTCATAATTAACTTGTATTTTTGAATTTTATGAATAAGATTTATTTCTTCTTTTTATTTTTTATAATATCAAATACGATTTTTTCTCAAAATCAGAACTTGGTAGCATTTGTTGAAAATTCCTCTGATAATAAGCCAATACCTAGTGTTCATGTAATTAATTTGAGTCAAGTTATTGGGGTTATTACTAACAAAGAAGGTAAATTTGAAATTCCTGCAAAGCTAAACGATACACTATATCTTTCTTATTTGGGATACAAATCCATCAAAGTAAGAGTTACAAATGATTTACTAAAATTTGAAAATTCGAAAATTCAATTAACTGAGCTAGCTTATGCATTGGAAGAAGTTATTGTTAAACCCTATGAATTAACAGGATACTTAGAAATCGATGCAAAAAATGTTCCAGTAAGTCAGTCTTTTAGATACAGTATTCCAGGGCTTCCAACAAGAGGATATGAGGGAGGATCAAGAAATTCTGGTGCTTTTTCTAAAGTTATAAACGCTATTTTTAATCCCGCTGATTTTTTATATAATTTGTTTGGTAAAAACCCAAGACAACTAAAAAAACTTAAACAGATGAAAGAAGATTATAGAATCCGAGAACTTTTATCTTCAAAGTTTGATAGAGAAACTTTGGTTGAATTACTACAAATTGAAAAAATTGATATTGATGAAATTTTAAGAAATTGTAATTTTTCTGATAGTTTTATTCAAACTGCAAACGATCTACAGATTTTAGATGCTATTAGTGGTTGTTACGAAGAATATAAAGTTTTAAATAGAAAATAATTTTCAAAAAGCTTACCTTTGTAGCTGTTTTAAATATAAAACTATATGCCACTAAATTCTCTTAATGCAATAAGCCCAATTGATGGAAGATATCACGAAAAAACAAAAAATTATTCAATTTATTTTTCAGAATATGCATTAATAAAATATAGAGTTTTAATAGAGATAGAATATTTTTTAGCATTATCTAAATCTGAAATTTCAGTATTCACAGACTTTCCTAAAGAATTGATTTCTAGTATTAGAAATATTTATATTAAATTTTCTAAAAAGGATGCTGAAGAAGTAAAAAAAATTGAAAGAGAAACAAATCATGATGTTAAAGCAGTTGAATATTTCATAAAAAACAAGTTTAAAGAATTAGATCTTGATAAATATTTAGAGTATATACATTTTGGCTTAACATCTCAAGATATAAATAATACTGCAATACCCTTATCAATTAAGGATGCGTTAAATACTATTTATGTCCCAGAATTAACTGAACTTATAAGTTTAATTGATAAAAAAAATTATGAATACTCAGAAATTCCAATGCTTGCTCGTACTCATGGACAAGCTGCCTCACCAACAAGATTAGGTAAAGAATTTGAAGTATTCAAAATAAGATTATCTGAACAATTAAAATTTTTAAATTCAATTCCAATAGCTGCCAAATTTGGTGGAGCAACAGGGAATTTTAATGCTCATAAAGTAGCTTTTCCAAAAGTTGATTGGAAGAAATTTGCAGGCTCATTGGTAAATGATTTAGGGCTTTATCACTCATTTCCAACTACTCAAATAGAACACTATGATCATTTAGCTTCATTATTTGACTGCATGAAAAGAATTAACACAATCCTGATTGATTTTAACAGGGACATGTGGTCATATATATCAATGGATTACTTCAAACAAAAAATAAATAAAAATGAAGTTGGATCATCAGCAATGCCACACAAAGTAAATCCTATTGATTTTGAAAATTCTGAAGGTAATTTGGGAATAGCAAATTCTATTTTTGAGCATCTTTCTGCTAAACTACCTATATCAAGACTCCAAAGAGATTTAACAGATAGTACAGTCTTAAGAAATATTGGTGTTCCATTTGGACATACTTCAATTGCATTTAAATCTACAATTAAAGGAATCAATAAACTTATAGTTAATAGAGAAAAAATAGAGTCAGACCTAAATAACAACTGGGCTGTTATTGCTGAGGCTATTCAGACTATCTTAAGAAGAGAATGTTATCCAAATCCTTACGAAACATTAAAAGATTTAACTAGAAAAAATTCAGAAATTAATAAGACTACAATTCACGAATTTATCGATTCTTTAAAAATTAATACTGAAATTAAAAATGAACTTAAGAAGATTTCTCCACAAAATTATACCGGTATATAAATACTAATCTTCAATTGTAGGTCTTTCTATTAAATTGGTGTCTAATCCAATTTTAAAATTTCCATTAGAAATCTTAGTAACATCTTTATCAATTTTACCAAATTCCTTAGATGTGTCGTTAAAATGATTTACGGCCGCACTTAAAGATTTTCCAAGCCTATTATGTGAGTTTTGATAAGAATTTAGATGATTTGAAAGTTTTTGAACATTTTTAATAACTTCATCCACGGATTTTTCAAACTTTAAATTGTTTAGAGCTTTCATTGTAATTTGAAGCATTGGAAAAAGACTCATAGGAGAGACTATCATAACTTTTTTATCATAAGCATAGGATACTAAATCCTTAGAATTAATTTGAAGTGAACCCACTCGGTTATTTAACAAATCTTGATATAATCCATCGGCAGGAATAAACATAAAAGCATAGTCTAATGTTTTTTCAGAGGGTCGTATGTATTTTGAAGTTTCATCAATTCGTGATTTAATGTCTAGTCTAAATTTCTTTTCAAGTCCTTCAATCTCTAAACTATCTGAACTTTCAATCATTTTATTATAATTATCTAAAGAAAATTTGGCGTCTATTGGAATTATATGATCATTAACTTTAACAATAGCATCTACTATTTCACCATTATTAAAGGAATACTGCATTTGAAAAATTTCAGGTGGTAATACATTTGATAAAAGGTTTTCCAACTGAATTTCACCAAAAATCCCTCTTTGTTTCTGGTTACCAAGAATTTTTTCAAGAGATTTCATTTGGTTTGCAAAACTTAAAACCTGCTTATTAGTTCCTTTTATTTTTTCTAACTCTACAGTAACATCTTTTATAACTTTATTAGAATCAGAAAATTGTTTTTGAATATCTTCTTTAGAGGTCTTATGAAAATTATTTATTTCTTTATTAATTGAGGACAACTTGGATTCAAGTTCTAATCTGTTCTTTTCGGAATTTTCACTAACTTCTTTTCTAATATTTTGAATTTCATTACTCAAATTATTAGTGAGTTGAATTAAAAGTTCACTAGACCCAGAACTACCTTTACTTTTAAGAGTATAAATTATAAAAACCAATAGAAGTAATAGTAATATTAAAATTACATTATCCATATCTCTAAGATAGAAATATTATTATTTAGTTAAATACATTTTTCTTCTTGAATACAATTCATAGAATTGATCATCTTTCAAGTCATCAATAAACAAAATACTTTCTCCTGTACTCTTCATTTCAGGACCTAAACTTTTGTTAACATTTGGAAATTTATTAAAAGAAAAAACAGGTTGTTTTATTGCAAATCCTTTTAAATCAGGTTTATATTCAATTTCTGAAACCTTTAAATGACCTAACATCACTTTTGTAGCAAAATTTACATAGGGTTGCTTATAAGCTTTTGCAATAAAAGGAACAGTTCTGGATGCTCTAGGATTAGCTTCAATGATATAAACTACTTCGTCTTTAATAGCAAATTGAATATTAATAAGACCTACAGTTTTTAGTGAAATAGCAATTTTCTTTGTGTGGTCAATAATTTGCTGCATAACTAATTTCCCTAAGTTAAAGGGAGGGAGAGTTGCATTAGAATCTCCTGAATGAACACCGCAAGGCTCAATGTGTTCCATTATGCCTATTATCATTACATCTTTACCATCACAAATTGCATCAGCTTCGGCTTCAATTGCTCCGTCTAAATAATGATCTAATAATAATTTATTATTCGGGATTTTCTGAAGAAGATCTACTACATGAGCTTCCAACTCTTCTTTATTTATTACTATTTTCATTCCCTGGCCACCAAGTACGTATGATGGTCTCACTAAAATTGGAAAATTAAGTTTATCAGATAAAGTCAGTGCTTGATCAGCTGTTTCAGCAACTCCAAATTCAGGATACGGTATGTTATTTTCCTTTAAGAGTGTTGAAAAACTTCCTCTATCTTCAGCTAAATCTAAGGCCTGATAAGTTGTACCCATTATTTTAATACCATATCTATCTAGCTTTTCAGCTAATTTTAATGCAGTCTGACCTCCTAATTGAACAATAACTCCTACTGGATTTTCGTGTTCAATAATTTCATAAATATGCTCCCAAAAAACAGGCTCAAAATACAATTTATCTGCCGTATCAAAATCAGTTGATACAGTTTCTGGGTTACAATTTATCATAATGGTTTCATATCCACATTCAGCAGAAGCTAAAACTCCATGAACACAACAATAATCAAATTCAATTCCTTGTCCAATTCTATTTGGCCCAGATCCTAAAACAATTATTTTTTTTCTGTCAGATGACACACTTTCATTTTCAGTGTACACAGTGCCATCTGGTAACTTTATCTCTTCTTCAAATGTTGAATAATAATATGGAGTTTTTGCCTTAAATTCAGCAGCACAAGTATCAACAAGCTTATAGACTCTATTGATATTCATACTTTTCCTTTTCTTATAAACTACACTTTCCAAACAACCTAACATGTGAGCAATCTGGCGGTCTGCAAATCCTTTTTGTTTTGCTTCTAGAAGTAAATCTTTTGTAATTGTATCTACAGAATATGTTGAAATTTCTTTTTCTAGGTTTATAAGAGACTCATACTGTCTTAAATACCACATATCAATTTTTGTGATTTCATGAATTCTTTCTAGTGAAATTCCCATTTTAATTGCATCATAAATCACAAAAACTCTGTCCCAACTAGCATTGGTCAATTTATCAATGACTAGTTTATAATTAGTATATCCTTTTCCATCTGCCCCTATTCCATTTCTTTTAATTTCTAAAGATTGTGTAGCCTTGTGTAGGGCTTCAATAAATGACCTACCTATACCCATTACCTCACCAACAGATTTCATCTGAAGACCTAAAGTTCTTTCAGAGCCTTCAAATTTGTCAAAGTTCCATCTTGGAATTTTCACAATTACATAATCAAGTGTAGGTTCAAACAAAGCAGAAGTTGATTTTGTAATTTGATTATTTAACTCATCTAAGCTGTAACCAATAGCTAATTTACTGGCAACTTTTGCAATCGGGTATCCAGATGCCTTTGAAGCTAACGCAGATGACCTTGAAACCCTTGGATTAATCTCAATGGCTATAATATCTTCTTTCTCATCAGGGCTAACAGCAAATTGAACATTACATCCTCCTGCAAAATCACCAATACTTCTCATCATTTTAATTGCCATATCTCTCATTCTCTGATATGCAGAATCTGACAAAGTCATCGCAGGTGCGACAGTTATTGAATCTCCGGTGTGAATTCCCATCGGATCCATATTTTCGATAGTACAAATAATAACAACATTATCATTTTTATCTCTCAAAAGTTCTAATTCATACTCTTTCCATCCCATTAATGCTTTATCAATTAAAACCTCATGAATAGGAGAAGCCTCAAGTCCTCTGGTCAATAGCTCATCGAAATCTTCAGCTTTATAAACAAGAGACGCACCACTTCCTCCAAGAGTAAATGAAGGACGAATAACTAGAGGGAAACCGAATTCTTGGGCAATTTCTTTTCCTTTTAAAAATGAAGTTGCCGTTTTAGCTGGAGCAACAGGAATATCAATTGTTTTCAAGAGTTGTTTAAACTGTTCTCTGTCTTCACAGATATTAATAGCATCAATATCTACTCCAATTATTTCAATATTAAAATCTTTCCAAATGCCTTTTTCATCAGCTTCAATGCATAAGTTTAATGCACTTTGACCTCCCATTGTAGGAAGAACAGCATCAATATTATGTTTAGATAAAATTTCTCTAATTGAATTAGTCGTTAAAGGTTTTAAATAAATGTGATCGGCCATAACCGGATCAGTCATAATAGTAGCAGGATTAGAATTGATTAAGATTGTTTCTATTCCATCTTCTCTTAAGGATCTTAAAGCTTGAGATCCAGAATAGTCAAATTCACAAGCTTGACCTATTACAATAGGTCCTGATCCTATTATTAAAATACTTTTTAAATCTTTTCTTAATGGCATTTGGTTAGTCTTAAATTCGGTTCATGAATATATATAAAAAAAGGTGTTACTGAAAAAGTAACACCTTATTTTTTTTAACTTTTTATTCACTTATTTTTTATGTCTTGGTTCAGATGAAACAGAAATTTTATTTCTCCCTTTAGCTCTTCTACTTGCCAATACTTTTCTGCCACTTGGTGTAGACATTCTTTCTCTAAATCCGTGTTTATTACGTCTTTTTCTTTTTGAAGGTTGAAAAGTTCTTTTCATTTGAATTAATTAACTATTTTTACTAAAATTTGAGGCCAAATATACAATAAGTTTAATTAACTCAAATGTATTGTTAAAAAAAACTTTAACGTAGAAAAACTAATTAATAATCTGATTATCAATGTATCCAAAAATTATAAAACTAATATTAGCAATTTTAACTCTAATTTATTCAGTTTTTCAATTCTATGAAAATAATATTGGCAACGGAATAGCATTAATTTTTTTAGCTATAATTTTCATTTTTTTATATTTTAAAAATGAAATTATTTTGATAATTTTTTTTAAATTAAGAAAACAAGATTTTACAGGAACTGAAAAGTGGTTAAAAAAAATAAAAAATCCTGAAAGTTCATTAACAACTAAACAAGTTGGGTATTATAATTATTTATGGGGAATTGTTTCATCTCAAACTAACCTTACCCAAGCTGAAAAGTTTTTTAAAAAAGCTATTTCCATTGGACTTTCAATGGACCATGATTTAGCCATGGCAAAATTAAGTTTAGCAGGAATTTTAATTCAAAAACGTAGAAAAAGAGAAGCTACTACACTGCTAAACGAGGCCAAAAAACTAGATAAGCAAAAAATGCTTTCTGATCAGATTAGAATGATGCAACAGCAAATGAAAAGAATTTAAGCTAGATTTTTAGAAAAATATTCATTTAACCAATCTGCTCTTTTTAGGATTATAGCGTGATCTCCCTTTTCAATAGGAATATAATTTTTCAAATTTATAATCGGAAAAATTAAATCATTAGTCCCATGGATGTGTACTACATTTTTAATTGGCTCCTCTTGATTCCAATTGACAATTTTATCAATTGACCAATCAAGATATTTTTGATCTCTTACGGAAAGATACTTTCTGTAAAGATTAACCCTCTTTTTAATCTTTGGACCGAAAACAAAAGCCATTAAATTTTCAAAATCATCTATCCAAGATAATGGCAAAAACTTATAACTTTTTGTTTTCCTTGCAAACTTCATAGAATTGGATAACTCTTTTCTGGATTTTACACTCGATATAATAATTACTTTTTTAGCATTAATAATTTTAGAAATCTCTTGCATAATCAAGCCACCAAAAGAAACTCCTATAAGAATTGGATTTTGGTGTTTTATAGACTTTGATAGTCTCATAGAATAATCTTTTAGTGATTCACTTTTCAGAGGAGCAATCCACTCAAGAAAATGAGAATGAAATTTAGATGGTAATTTTATTCGTTCAAAAATCAAGGAATTTGCAGACATTCCAGGCATAAAATAAACGTGAATTTCTTTGTCTAAACTCATGAAATTATCATAAAGAGGTATTTTTCTTATCTTTGTAAGACATTTATAAAAATAGGCATAAGAATTTTAATGGGAAATCTTATAATAAACGATAACTTATTTTTACGTCAATATGAAGTTGAAATCGAAGATGATTTAGCTATTATTGAATATGCACTTCAAGACAGAAAAATTTTTCTTACAAAATTAATCATTCCATCCTCCAATAAAGATGAAAATTTTGAAGAAATTTTTATTAGAGAAGTATTCGAAATAATTAAAGAGAAAAACATTCGAGTAATGCCAACAGCCCCTCAAGTTAGAAAATTCATTAAGAAAAATAAAGAATATAAAGAACTTCTTCCAATAGGAGTTAGACTATAGCTTCCATTTTAGAAACTTCTCCAGTAACTAAACCATCATCACTAATATTTTGTAATTTGAATGGAATAATCTTATCCTTAATTGAACTTCTCCAAGGAGTTTTTATTCTTACATAGTTATTTGAAAATCCGTAAATAAAACCATTTCTATTTTCAGGCTCAAACAAAACATTCTTAATTGTTCCAAGCTGAGACATATAAAATTTTCTTTTTAACTGAACAGATAGAGCTCTTAACAGTTTACTTCTTTTGGATCTTATATTGCTTGAAACAACATTGCTTAAGCCTAAAGCTTCTGTATTGTCTCTTTCTGAATATGTAAAAACATGGAGGTAAGAAAGATCTAAACTTTTAATAAAATTATATGTTTCCATAAATTCCTCTTCGCTTTCACCAGGGAATCCAACTATAACATCAGCACCAATACACGCATTTGGCATAACTTGTTTGACATGATTAATTCTATCTCTGTATAATTTTGACAAATATCTTCTTTTCATAAGTTTCAAAATAGTATCACTACCACTTTGCATTGGAATATGAAAATGAGGAACAAATTTTTTACTATTGCTAACAAAATTGATTATATCATTAGAAAGTAGGTTTGGTTCAATCGAAGATATTCTTACTCTGGAAATACCATCCACTTTGTCAAGTGCAGTTACTAATTCCAAGAATGTGTTTTCATGATTTTTATTTCCAAACTCACCTTTACCATAATCTCCAATATTTACACCAGTAAGAACTATTTCTTTAATGCCAGAATCAGAAATTTCTTTGGCTGCTCTTAGAATATTATCAAGCTTATCACTTCTAGAAATACCCCTTGCTAATGGAATTGTACAATATGTACATTTATAATCACAACCATCCTGAACTTTTAAAAATGATCTAGTTCTATCACCAATTGAAAAACTTGATCTATAAAAATTTGTTTCACTGATTTCACAAGAGTGAATCTTTCCTGACTGATTTTTTTTAAAGTCATTTAAATAATCTAGAATTTTAAACTTTTCTTTACTTCCTAAAACCAAATCAACTCCATTAACATTTGCTAACTCTTCTGGCTTTAACTGAGCATAACAACCTATTGCAATAATAAACGCATCTTGATTAATTTTTAATGCTCTAGAAACATATGATTTAAATTGTTTGTCAGCATTTTCTGTTACTGAACAAGTGTTAATAACATATATATCAGAAAATTGGTCAAATTTGACAACACTATAGCCAACATTTTTAAATTGTCTAGATATTGTAGACGTCTCCGAGAAATTTAACTTACAACCAAGGGTTGTAAGTGCTACAGTATGATTTTGGTTCATGTAAATTTAATCTATAAATTTAGGTTACAAATATAGGAATCAAAATCAATGATTTACAATTACAAATCTTTTAGAAATATAATAGCAATACTTATTCTTTTTTCTCTGTCTAATTGTTCCAAAAAAACCAATCTAGATGAAAATCAAGTTTTTAGATATAATGAGCATTCTAATATTTCATCACTTGACCCTGCTTTTTCCAGCACATTAAGAAATATTTGGCCTGTTAATCAGTTATTTAATGGTTTAGTTAGATTAGATGAAAATTTAAATATTTCCCCTGATTTGGCTAAAAGCTGGACAATTTCTAAAGATGGTTTAACTTATAATTTCAATATTAAAAATGAAGTTTACTTTCATGAATCCCAAAGTTTTGGAGATGATTTAACTAGAACTGTAAATGCAAATGATTTTGAGTTTAGTTTTAAAAGATTGAAAAACCCTAAACTTGGATCTCCTGGAATGTGGGCTCTTGAAAACATTAAGAGTTTTAAAGCTGAAAACGATAGTGTGTTTTCTATAATTTTAAAAAAACCTTTTGCTGCTTTTTTAGGTATACTTTCAATGAAATATTTTTCTGTTGTCCCTAAAGAATCCGTTCTCTTTTATGGAGATAAATTTGGAAAAAACCCTGTTGGAACAGGCCCATTTAAATTTAAAAAGTGGGAAGAAAATATAAAACTAGTTTTGAGAAAAAATAATCTCTATTTTGAAAAAGATAGTATAGGAAATCAATTACCTTACCTCAAAGCTATAGCAATAACTTTTTTACCCGATAAAAAAAGTGAATTCATGGAATTTGCTCAAAACAAAATAGACTTTATAAATTCAATTGATGCTTCTTTTAAAGATCAACTAATCACAAATGATGGAAATTTAAAGGAAAATCTTTCTAAACCAATAAAACTAATTTCAGGTCCTTATTTAAATACCGAATACATAGGTTTTTACTTAGGAAAAAAAGAAAGTCATGTCAATTCCAAGAAACTTAGACGAGCAATGAATTTTGCAATTGATAAAAAAAAGATGATGGAATATTTGAGAAACAATATTGGTTATCCAGCTAATAACGGTTTTATTCCCAAAGGCATGAATAATGATTCAAATACTCAAGGTTTTGATTACGACTTAGAGAAAGCAAAAAGGCTAGTTAAAGAATATAAAAAAGAAAATAAAATTGAAAATATCCGACTTACTTTAAATAGTGATGCAAATTATTTGGACATAATAGAATTTATTCAAAGAGAATTACAAAAAATTGATATTAATATTTCTATTAACATTGTTCCAGCTTCAACCTTGAGACAGGGTAAATCAACTGGAAAATTTGAAATGTTCAGAGCAAGCTGGATAGCTGATTATCCAGACAGCGAAAACTATCTTGGACTTTTTTACTCAAATAATTTAGCCCCAAATGGTCCTAACTATACTCATTTTAAAAATAATTTTTATGATGAATTATTTGAAAGCACTTATTTTGAACAAAATAAAAATGCAAGAGAGAATTCTTACAAAAAACTAGATAGTCTTATTATAAGCAATGCACCGATAATTCCATTATATTATGATAAGGTAATGAGATTTACACACAAAGATGTTTATGGTTTAAAAACTAATCCTATAAATCAATTAGATTTAAGAAAAGTTTATAAAAAGTAAATTACTTTTTAAGTTTAGCGTATCTATTTTTAAACTTATCTATTCTACCAGCAGTATCAACAAGCTTAGTTTTACCAGTATAATAAGGGTGTGAAGTTCTAGAAATTTCTAATTTTACCAAAGGATATGTTACGCCTTCATGTTCAATTGAATCTTTACTCTCAACAGTTGATTTTGTGATAAAGATATCATTGTTAGACATGTCTTTAAAAGCTACTAATCTATAGTTTTCTGGGTGTATACCTTCTTTCATTTCTTAAATAATTGGATGCAAATTTAATTCTTTTTTATCAATTTGCAACTTTATACTCTTTTAAACTAAACAAGTATTTAAATTATAACTATTTTTATAAAAAATATTTAAATATTATGGAAGAAATAAGCTCTAAACAATTCATGATCAACTACGGACTAACCACAGGTGTTGTTCTAATATGCTTTAGTTTAATGTTATTTTTCTTAGACGCACATTATGAACAAGATACATTTGTTCAAATTACTAACACAGTTATTACATTCGCAGGTATTACAGTAGGATGTTTAGCTTTTAAAAAAGCGAATGAGAATAAAATACAAGCCAGCTCAGTTAGAAAAATTGGAACAGGAATTTCACTTGTTATCGCCTTAATCTCTATTTTTTATACATTGTTCCTTACAAATGTAATGGAGCCTGATTTTATGGATAAAGTATTAGAAATTTCATATAATAAAACTATGAATGATTATCCTGAAGCACTTCAGGGAATGGACCTTAGCACCTTTATTGAAAATTCAAAACCATTCACTTTCTTAACTTATCCTATGATTTTAATTTTCACACTTTTATTTGGATTTTTATATAGTGTTATTTTATCTCTCTTTATAAAAACAAAAAAACAACTATAATTAGTTGAAAATGAATCTTTCTGTCGTTATTCCACTTATAAATGAGCAAAATTCTCTTGAGGAATTAGTGTCATCTATTTCATTGATAATTAATGAAATAAATCTTAAATATGAAATTATTTTAATCGATGATGGAAGTACAGACAAATCCTGGGAAATAATTTCAAAACTATGCGCTCTAGATCAAAATATTAAAGGAATACGTTTTTTAAAGAATTTTGGTAAATCACAAGCACTTTCAGCAGGTTTTAAAGCAAGTAAAGGTGAGGTGATAATCACTATGGATGCAGATTTGCAAGATGACCCAAAGGAAATTCCGGAACTGTATAATAAAATAGCTATTGAAAATTTTGATCTAGTTTCTGGCTGGAAAAAAGTAAGATTCGATTCAATATTATTTAAAAATATACCATCAAAGATTTTTAATTTAGCTGCTAGAATAACCTCTGGAATTAAACTTAATGATTTTAACTGCGGAATTAAAGCATATAAACAAAAAGTAGTTAAGCACATAAAATTAACAGGAGGAATGCATAGATATATTCCAGTTCTTGCAAAGAATGCGGGTTATGGAAGAATTACAGAAAAAATAGTTATACATCATCCAAGAAAACACGGAAAAACAAAATATGGAATTGACAGATTCATAAAAGGATTTTTAGATCTAATAACTCTTTGGTTTATTCACAAGTTTGGAAAAAGACCAATGCATTTTTTTGGTCTAATTGGAACGCTTATGCTAATTACTGGTTTTATTTTTTCAATTTATTTGGGTATTGATAAACTTATTTTAGAAAAATCTGGAAGACTTATAACTGAAAGACCTGAGTTCTATATAGCATTAACAACTATGATAATGGGCTCTCAGTTTTTTTTAGCAGGATTTCTTGGAGAGATAATACTTAGAAACAGAAAAATAAAAAAACAATATATTATTACTGAAACGATAAATGAATAACGAAGAAATAATACAAAAAAATTATTTAGAGTGGACACAATTTCCATTTGATAAAGAAACAATTCAGGAGGTACAGAAATTAAAAAATGATAATCATTCAAAATTCCAAGATTCATTCTATAAAGATCTTTCCTTTGGAACTGGTGGAATGAGAGGAATTGTTGGTTATGGACCAAACAGAGTTAATAAATATACTTTTGGAAAAAACACACAAGGAATATCCAATTATATTAATAAAATTTCTGATGATAAAGAAGCTGTAGTTATTGCTTATGATTGTAGAAATCAAAGTAAAGAACTTGCTAATCAAGTTGCTGAAATTTTTAGTTCTAATAATATTAAAGTTTATCTATTTAGTTCCATAAGACCTACACCTGAGCTTTCGTATGCACTTATAAAATTAAAATGTATTTGTGGAATTGTATTGACTGCATCTCATAATCCACCTGAATACAATGGCTACAAAGTATACTGGAAAGACGGGGGACAAATCGTGCCACCCATTGACAAAAAACTAATTAAAGAAATCGAATCAATTAACTTTGAAGATATTAATTTTGTGAAAAATGATTCAAATATTCAATTAATTGATACTGAAATAGATTCAATTTTTATTAAAGATTCGATTAAAAATGGAAAAATAGGTGAATCTAAAAGAGAAGAATATAGAGTGGTCTTTACTCCAATCCACGGAACATCATATAAACTTCTACCAGCTGTGTTAATAGGTGCTGGTTTTAAAGATTTTCATATTGTAGAAGAGCAAGCTATTCCAGACGGGAATTTCAGTACCGTTAAATCTCCTAACCCTGAGGAAACAGAAGCTTTAGAAATTGCGATAAAAAAAGCTGAAATATTAAATGCAGATATTGTTATTGGAACAGATCCTGATGCTGATAGAGTTGGTTTAGCTGTAAAGAATCATAAAGGGGATTATATTGTTTTGAATGGTAATCAAATGATGATTTTACTAACTGAATACATATTGAGTAAAAAAGAAAATTTGGATCAATCATTTTTTATTGGTTCAACTGTTGTTTCAACGAATATGATAAAACACATAGCTAACAATTATAATGTTGACTTCAAAGTTGGATTGACTGGATTTAAATGGATTGGCAAGATGATTAATGATTATAAAAATCAAAAATTTATCTCTGGAGGAGAAGAAAGTTACGGATATATGGTTGGTGATTTTGTCAGAGATAAAGATGCAATAACATCTGCCCTAGTAGCTTGTGAACTAGGATCTGAATGCAAAACTAATAATAGCAGTATAATTGATTATTTGATCAATTGTTATATAAAATATGGCTTTTATAAAGAAAGATTAATTTCCATTAAGAAAGAGGGTGCTAAAGGGTTAGAAGAAATTAGTGATATAATGAATTCCCTAAGAACTTCTGGGCTTAAAATGATTGATGGATGTAAGTTAAAATTTATTAAAGATTTTGAATCATCTTCGAAACAAGATCTTGTAACTGGTAATTCAAGTAAATTAGATTTCCCTAAATCAAATGTTTTAATTTTCGAAGCTGAAGATGGCACTACGGTGGCAGCAAGACCAAGTGGAACTGAACCCAAAATAAAGTTTTACATTAGTGTTAATTCTAAATTAGAATCTAAAAGCGATTATGTAAAAATGGATACTTTGTTGGAAAATAAAATAGAACGAGTTATCAAAGAATTTGAATTTTAAAAGTGGAATATTTCAAACAAATATTTAAGTACGCCAAACCTTTTAAAAAATATATTTATTTAAATATTTTTTTTAATATCCTTTATGCTCTTTTTAGTGCATTATCTTTTCTGTCTTTAATGCCAATGCTAGAAGTATTATTTGGTGAAAACAATAAAACTTATTCTAAACCTGAATTTGATGGTATTTATAGTTTCGGGAATAATCTTGAGGGTTGGTTAAATTATCAAGTTAGTAGTTATGCTGGTGAAGACCCTCAAAAAGCACTTATTTTTGTTATTCTATCTATAATTATTTTATTCTTTTTAAAGAACTTTTTCAACTACTTAGCAATGTATTTTATTACGTTTTTGAGAAATGGAATTTTAACTAATTTGAGAGAAGATGTCTATAAAAAAATTGTAAGTATGCCCTTATCTTTTTTTACAGAAAAAAAGAAAGGAGATGTTATTTCAAGAATAACAGCAGATATACTTGAAATTCAGCATTCTTTTTTATCAATACTTGAATTAATTGTAAGAGAACCATTAACAATCTTTTTTACAATTACAGCCATGTTTTTAATTAGTTTTAAACTAACAGCTTTTGTTTTAATATTTATTCCACTGTCGGGATTTGTAATTTCACTTATTGGACGTTCTTTAAAAGCAACTTCGACTCTAGTACAAAACGAACAAGCTGAATTTCTTTCAATAACAGAGGAAACACTACATGGTTTAAAAATTATAAAAGGTTTTGTATCTGAACTTTTCTTTATTGAGAAGTTTAAAAACTCCAACAACAAATTTTACAATCTTTCAAATAGATTAATTAATAGACAGAATCTGGCGAGCCCTGTTAGTGAATTTTTAGGAATTTCTGTAATTGGAGTTCTTCTATGGTATGGTGGTAATTTAGTTTTAATTGATCAAAATTTAAACCCTGCAGCTTTCATTACTTATATGGGACTAGCATATGGTGTATTAACTCCTGCTAAAGCAATTAGCAAGGCATCTTATTCAATCAAAAAAGGCAATGCCGCTGCAGAAAGAGTTTTAGAAATTTTAGATTCAAAATCAACAATTAATGAAATTTTAAACCCAATAAGTAAAACATCTTTTAAATCTGAAATTAAGTTTAATAATGTAAGTTTTAAATATGAAAACATAAATATTTTAAACAATATAAGTTTTGAAATTAAAAAAGGTCAAACAATTGCTCTTGTTGGACAATCAGGAAGTGGTAAATCAACAATAGCAAATTTAATTCCTAGATTTTATGACGTTAATGATGGTGAAATATTGATTGACGGAATAAACATAAAAAAACTATTCAAAAAAGATTTAAGAGGATTGATTGGTTTAGTTTCGCAAGAATCTATTCTTTTTAATGACACTGTTTTAAATAATATTAATTTATCAAATGAGGAAAGTGATTTTGAAAAAATTAAAGAATCTGCAATGATCGCAAATGCACATGACTTCATTGAAAAATTTGAACAAAAGTATGACTCAAATGCTGGTGATGGTGGCAGTAAACTTTCTGGTGGTCAAAAACAAAGAATATCAATCGCAAGAGCTGTTTTAAGGAACCCTCCTATCATGATATTAGACGAAGCCACATCATCATTAGATTCTGAATCTGAAAAACTAGTTCAAGAAGCACTTGAGAAACTAATGAAAAACAGAACATCTTTAGTTATTGCACATAGGTTATCTACTATTCAAAAAGCAGATATGATTTTAGTTGTTCGTGACGGAGAAATTATTGAAAAAGGTCAACACAAAGATTTATTATTAAAAGATGGGGCTTATTCAAAATTGATAAAACTACAATCGTTTTCTTAAACTTTATTAAAGTTTAATTGTCATATATATATATACTCTTCTAGTTTGAAAGATGAATCTAATTTTATTGCTAATCTTAAAGACGAAAATTCAAGAGATAAGGCTTTTGAAATTTTACTTGATAAATATAAAAAACCAATCTACTGGCATATAAGAAAAATAGTTCTTGATCATGATGATTCTCATGATGTTTTACAAAATACATTTATTAAGGTTTTCAGAGGAATTAAAAATTTCAAAGAAAACAGTAAACTTTATACTTGGATATATAGAATTGCAACTAATGAATCCTTAAACTTTATAAAAATCAAAGCAAAAAAACACTTTAAAACCTCAGAAGAGATGATAAAATATCAAACTGAAAAATTAAAAGAAGATCCTTATTTCGATGGTAATGAACTACAATTAGAATTACAAAAAATTGTAAATAGTTTACCCACAAAACAAAAACTAGTTTTTCAAATGAAATATGAACAGGAAATGAAATTCAAAGATATTGCTGATATTTTAGAGACTTCAGAGGGAGCATTGAAGGCTTCATATCATATTGCAGTAAAAAAAATAAAAAAAGAAATAATTAAAAAATCAAACCTTTTAACATAAGTATAGTCAAATAATTAAATGAGTTCAAAAGAGAAAATAAATATTAGTAAAAAACTATTTAAAACACCTGAGGGATATTTTAAAGATATTTCTCTATCAACACTTTTTTTACCAAAAAGAGAAAGGTTTAAAGTACCTAAAAATTACTTTGAAAATTTTAAATTAGATTCAATAAAACAGAACATTAAACCTAAAGGTTATTTAAATCTTATAATTAATGAATTTAAATATAGTGGTGTAGCTGCAGTTTTTATTATCGGTTTATTTATTAATGTTTTTTTTAATGAGCCAAGTGAGATAACCGATGAAGAAATAATAAAATACTTAGACTCTGATTTAGTTGACTTCACTAGTTCAGACTTTTCTGAATTGATAGATAGTGAAGATTTTGAGCTCAATACTCAAAATTTAAATGAAAACTATCTCGAATATTATGTTGAGACTAGCTTTTCAACTGAAGAAATTTTAATAATTGATTAATATGAAAAAAATATCCTTTTTATTTACTATGTTTTTTATCGCAAATTCATTATCAGCACAAGAACGTAATATAAGTGTAGAAAAAATTGATGCGTATAAGAAAATTTATTTAACTGATAAATTAAATCTTGATTCTAAAAATGAATCAAAATTTTGGAAAGTTTATAATCTTTATCAAGACAGTATAAAAGAAAACTATAGACAAAGAAGGCTAAAATATCGAAAAATTAATTTAGACAGTAGCAATTTTTCTGAGAAGGAATACGAACTATATATCAATGATTTTTTAAACTATGAAAAAAAGAAAATTGATTTAAGAGCTAAATTAATAGTTGACCTAAAAGAGTTTATGTCATTAAAGAAAACTAGCTATTTGTTCAGACTTGAAGATGAATTTAGAAGAGAGATGATGGAAAAATTAAAAAAAAATCGAACTAAGATTAAAGTCAAAAAAAAATCAGGATTAAGTAAAGGTGCTGTTAGATTAAGTAAATAGTTTTATAACCAAATCGAAAAAAGATATTCCATATTTATATATTATTTGATTTAAATGATTCGGTTATAAAACTATCTTTGCGAAAAACAATAAATGCGTTTACACAAAAATCTAGTATTGGCAGTAATTAAAGTTCTTGATGGAACTTTTAATCAACAACTCTACGCTGATAAGACGATTGAAAAAGTATTAAAATTTGATAAAAGATGGGGAAGTCGAGATAGAGCTTTTATAGCTGAAACTAGTTATGAAATAATTAGATGGAAAAGGTTATATACAGAAATTTCGGAAAGCAAAAGCCCATTCAAACACAACGAATTATGGAAAATTTTTTCGGTATGGGCTATTTTAAAAGGCATTACCCTCCCAAATTGGCCAGAATTTAATGATACTCCAAATAGAAGAATAAAAGGAAAATTTGACACCCTAAATAAGATAAGAAAATTCAGAGAATCTATCCCTGATTGGCTTGATGATATTGGGACTACTGAGCTTGGAGATAAAAATTGGGAAAAAGAATTGTCATCATTGAACAAACAAGCTTCAGTAATAATTAGAACCAATACGTTAAATACTAGTATTGATGAATTAAAAAAAATATTATTAGAAGAAGAGATTCAAACTGAAAAAATAAAAGGTTTTCCTGACGCGTTAAAATTAATCATTAGAAAAAATTTATTTAAAACCCAAGCATTTAAAGATGGTCTCTTTGAAATACAGGATGCATCTTCTCAACTCGTTGCACCATTTTTAAAAATTGAAAATGGAATGAAAATTTGTGATGTTTGTGCAGGAGCTGGTGGAAAAACATTGCATTTATCTGCATTAACTCAAAACAAAGGCCAAATAATTGCAATGGATATTTACAAAAATAAATTATTTGAGCTCAAGAGAAGAGCTAAAAGGAATAAAGCTTTTAATATTGAAACTAGAGCAATAGAAAATAATAAACCTATTAAACGATTATATGGTAAAATTGACAGATTGCTTATCGATTCACCTTGTAGCGGGTTGGGTGTGTTAAAAAGAAATCCAGATTCTAAATGGAAACTTTCACTTGATTTTTTAAATAAGATTCGAAAAACACAACAAGAAATTTTAACTAGATATGCTCCAATGATTAAAAAAAGTGGAAAACTAGTTTATGCAACGTGTTCAATTTTACCTTCTGAAAATGAGTTACAAATTGAAAATTTTTTGAAATCAGAAATTGGTAAAAAATTTAAAATTGAGGATGAAAAGAAAATAAGCCCACATGAATCAGGATTTGATGGTTTCTATATGGTTAGATTGTCCTATAAATAGGTATGTTAATAAGTAGTTAAAAAACGTTATTTAAATTTTAAGTTTAGACCATTAGTTTTCCTTTTTTTCTTATATTTTTGGATTCATATTTAACCAATAAATATTAATGGTTCTTTTCTTTAAAGATAAACTTAATGCCATTTTTGCAGTAGATACACCTACACTACTTTCAGAACCAAATATTAAAAAGTTAGAGTGGTTATTTGTAGCTAAAAAATTAGATTATACTGAAATCAATTCAGTATATGTTGGACCAAAAAAAACAATGACTTCACCTTGGAGTACTAATGCTGTTGAGATAACTCAGAATATGGCAATTCATGGAATTAAAAGGATTGAAAATTTTATTCCAAAAACATCTCTTAAAGAAAAGTTTGATCCAATGATTTTTGAAGAATATTCAAAATTAAATCAAAACCTATTTGAAGTTCTAATAAAACCTGAAGCCATTTTAGAAGTTGAAAATATTTCTCATTACAATGATATTGAAGGTCTTGCATTAAATAATGAAGAAATAAAATACTTAGAAAATCTTTCAATTAAATTAAATCGAAAACTTACAGATAGTGAGGTGTTTGGATTTTCACAGGTAAATTCTGAACATTGTAGGCATAAAATTTTTAATGGTAAATTCATTATTGATGATGAAGAAAAAGATGAATCACTTTTTAAACTAATAAAAAAAACTTCACGACTTAACCCAAACGAAATTGTTTCGGCGTACAAAGATAATGTTGCTTTTGTAAAAGGACCAGTTGCCGAGCAATTTGCACCAAAAAATGGAGAAAAACCATCATTTTTTGAAAAGTCAAAATTTAACTCTGTTATTTCTTTAAAGGCAGAAACTCACAACTTTCCAACAACAGTTGAGCCATTCAATGGAGCTGCAACAGGATCAGGTGGTGAAATTAGAGATCGATTGGCTGGAGGAAAAGGATCTCTTCCTCTTGCTGGTACTGCAGTATACATGACTTCATATCCGAGAATTGAAAAAAATAGAAAATTTTCTACAAAAGAAAGAAATTGGCTATACCAAAAACCTGTGGATATTTTGATTAAAGCCTCAAATGGAGCATCAGATTTTGGAAATAAATTTGGCCAACCATTAATTTCGGGATCAGTTTTAACATTTGAACATGAGGAAAACGATAAAACAATTGGTTTTGATAAGGTGATCATGTTAGCTGGTGGGATTGGTTATGGAAAAGAAAATCAAAGTCTTAAAAGTAAACCGAAAGATGGTGATGTAATTGTAGTTTTGGGTGGTGATAATTACAGAATTGGTATGGGTGGTGCAGCTGTATCTTCAACAGAAACTGGAAAATATAGCTCTGGAATAGAACTTAATGCAGTACAAAGATCTAACCCTGAAATGCAAAAACGAGTAGCTAATGCTATAAGAGCTTTTGTTGAATCTGACGATAATTCAATCATATCAATCCATGATCATGGAGCAGGTGGACACCTCAATTGTCTTTCAGAATTAGTTGAAAAAACCGGAGGTATAATTAATTTAGACAAACTTCCTGTCGGAGATAAAACACTTTCATTTAAAGAAATTATTGGAAATGAATCTCAAGAAAGAATGGGTTTAATTATCCCCAGTAACAAGTTTTCTGAACTTAAAGCTATTGCCGATAGAGAAAAAGCACCTTGCTACAAAGTTGGCACCATTAAAGATGATGGAAAATTTGTAATTAGTTCTGAAATTAAAAAAAGTAGTCCTATCAACCTTTCACTTACTGATTTTTTTGGAAGTTCTCCAGTAACTATAATGAAGGATAAATCTTTGAAAACAAGTTTTTTTGACAAAGAATATGACTCTAAATTATTTAAAGATTATTTAAAAAATGTATTAAGTCTTGAATCGGTGGCTTGCAAAGATTGGTTAACCAATAAAGTGGATAGATGCGTAACTGGGAGAGTAGCTAAACAGCAATGTGTTGGGTCTTTACAGCTTCCTTTAAATAATTGTGGGGTAATGGCATTAGACTATAAAAATTTAAATGGAGTAGCAACTTCAATTGGTCACTCGCCACTTAGTGCATTAATTAATCCAGCTGCAGGTTCAAGAATTGCTATAGGAAAAGCATTAACCAACATAATATGGGCTCCTCTTGAAAAAAATCTTAAATCGGTAACACTATCCGCTAATTGGATGTGGCCATGTAATAATCAAGGTGAAGACGCTAGGCTTTATGAAGCTGTAGAGTCTTGTTCTAATTTTGCAATTGGTTTAGGCATTAATATTCCTACCGGAAAAGATTCCTTATCAATGAAGCAAAAGTATAATGATGAAGAAGTATTATCACCTGGAACTGTTATAATTTCTGCTGCTGCAAACTGTAATGATATTACTAATATTATTGAACCCCAGTTTAAACTGAACAATCAAAATATTTATTATATAAATCTTTCAAATAACAATTTTAATTTAGGTGGATCTGCGTTTAATCAATCAATAAATTGTATTGGATCTTCAACAATTGACGCATCCGATTCTGAATATTTCAAAAGAACTTTTAATGTTTTTCAAAATTTAATAAAAGACAAAATTATAAGTTCAGGCCATGATATCAGTTCTGGGGGATTAATAACTACTTTGCTTGAAATGTGTTTTTCAAATAATAAAATAGGAGCTAATATTGATTTAGATGTTTTTAAAGAAAAAGACTCAATTAAGTTATTGTTCAGTGAAAGTTTAGGTTTAGTTTTTCAAGCAAAATCTGAGGTTGAAGGTATTTTAAAAAATGATAATATTAATTTTTTAAAAATTGGAAATACCAATAACTCTTCATATTTAAATCTAAAATATAAAGTCAAAGAAATTAAGCTTGATATTGATCATTACAGAGATATTTGGTACAATAAATCTTTTCTACTAGATCAAAGACAAAGTGGAAAAAATAAGGCCAAGGAGAGATATGAAAATTACAAAAACCAACCTCTAAAGTTTATTTTTCCTGAAAATTTCAATGGAATAATTAAAACAAGTAAGAAAAAAATTAAAGCTGCAGTAATTAGAGAAAAAGGAAGTAATTCTGAGAGAGAAATGGCTTATGCTATGAATTTAGCAGGATTTGATGTAAAAGATGTTCATATGACAGACTTAGTTTCTGGAAGAGAAAATCTTGAGGATATAAATTTTATAGTTGCAGTAGGTGGTTTTTCTAATTCAGATGTACTTGGTTCGGCCAAGGGTTGGGCAGGATCATTTTTATACAATGAAAAAGCTAAAACTAGTTTAATGAATTTTTATAAAAGAAATGACACATTATCGCTTGGTGTATGTAATGGATGTCAATTATTTATTGAACTTGGTTTATTACATACAGAACACGAGGTGAAACCTAAAATGAACCATAATGATTCAAAAAAGTTTGAATGTATTTTTACATCCGTTGAAATTCAAGAAAATAATTCTGTAATGTTTAAAAACTTATCAGGATCTAAACTTGGAATTTGGTCTGCTCACGGAGAAGGAAAGTTCAATCTACCATATTCTGAAAACAAATATAATATTGTTGGAAAATATGGTTATAACTCTTATCCAGCTAACCCAAACGGGTCTGATTACAATACAGCTATAATTAGTAACAAAGATGGTAGGCATATAGCAATGATGCCTCATCTGGAAAGATCTACATTCCCATGGAATTGGCCCTACTATCCAAGTGAAAGAAACGATGAAATATCACCGTGGATATTAGCATTTGAAAATGCTAAAAATTGGCTTTCTAACAAAATTTAAAAAAATTAATAAATACTATGCACGCATAGTATTTTTTTAGTAATTTTGAGATCAATGGAGAAAAAAACTATTGATCACCTTTTAAGATCTACTTGGCAAGCTATTGCAAGAATGTACAACGAGGAAGCCTCAAAATATGATTCTACAATGGCTACTGGATTTGCACTACTTAGTATAGATCCCAAAAAAGGTACACCCTCAACTGCACTAGGTCCAAAAATGGGAATGGAAGCAACTAGCCTTTCAAGAACACTAAAATCCCTTGAAGAAAAAAAATTGATTGAAAGAAAACCAAATCCAATTGATGGGAGAAGTGTTTTGATTTATTTAACCGATAGAGGAAAAGTTAATAGAGATGCATCCAGAGTTGCAGTGTTGAAGTTTAATCAAGCGATAAAAGATGAAATTGGAGAAGAATCTCTTCAAAATTTTCATAATACAATTGAAAAAATAAATCATTTAATTAAAAACAAAAAAAAAATATTCAGTTTTTAATTTTAAAAAACAATAAAGAATGAAAAAAAATATAAATAGAGTTGCAGTAATTGGTTCAGGCGTTATGGGTTCTGGTATTGCTTGTCATTTTGCAAACATTGGTATTAATGTTTTACTTCTTGACATCGCTCCCAATGAATTAAATGAAAAAGAAAAAAACTTGGGTTTATCTCTAGATAACAAGAAAGTCAAAAATAGAATTGTAACTGAAATGTTTCAAAGATGCATTAAATCTAAACCTGCTCCGTTATACCATAAAAATTTTGCCAATAGAGTTGAACTTGGAAATTTAACAGATGATTTATGTAAAATAAGTAATGTAGACTGGATTATTGAAGTGGTGACAGAAAAATTAAAAATTAAACAGATTGTCTTTGAACAAATTGAAAAGTTTAGAACTCCCGGGACTCTTGTAACTTCAAACACATCAGGTATTCCTATAAAACAAATGAATGTAGGAAGATCTGAAGATTTTAGAAAGAATTTTGCTGTAACTCATTTTTTTAATCCACCAAGATACCTGAAGTTATTTGAGATTATCCCTGGTCCAGATTGTGATCCTAAAATTATTGATTTTCTAAATGATTTTGGAGAAAGATTTTTAGGTAAAGATTCTGTTTTAGCTAAAGACACACCTGGATTTATAGGAAACAGAATCGGTACGTTTGGAATGGTTAATATTTTAAATAATATTGAAAAGTTAAACTTAACTATTGAGGAAATTGATAATTTAACCGGACCAATAATTGGAAGTCCAAAATCAGCAACATTCAGAACCAGTGATGTTGTTGGTTTAGATACAACTGTAAATGTAGCAACAGGTATTTATGATAATTGTCCTGATGATGAGTTTAGAGAAACTTTTAAATTACCACAATACATTTATAAAATGTTAGAGAATAACTGGTTAGGTTCAAAAACCGATGGTGGATTTTATAAAAGAATTAAAGATGAAAAAGGAAAATCTACAATTTTATCGTTAAACCTAAAAACCCTTGAATATTCTCCTGTAAAAAAAGTTTCTTTTGAAACTGTTAGTAAAGCCAGAAAGGTTAGCAATGTACTAGATAGATTCCCTATTTTGATTAATGGAAAAGACAAAGCAGGTGAATTTTATAGATTCAATTTTGGAACTATGTTTTCATACATTCAAAATAAAATTCCAGAAATTTCAGATGAATTGTACAGAATTGATGATGCTCTAAGAGCTGGATTTGGATGGAAAAATGGACCTTTCCAAATATGGGATTCAATTGGTATAAAAAAAGGGGTTGAAATAATGAAATCTTTGGGTCACGAACCCGCTTCATGGATTTTAGAAATGATAAAAAATAATATTGATAATTTCTATAATGTAGAAAATGGTAAAATCTATTATTATGATTCAAATTCTAAATCTTTTATTAAAAAACCAGGACAAGATTCTTTGATTATTCTCAACAATCTTGATAAAAGTTCAATTCTATGGGAAAATCCTGACTCTGTTATCAAAGACTTGGGTGATGGAGTGATAAACCTAGAATTTAGAACTAAAATGAACACACTTGGTCAAGGAGTTTTAATGGGTATAAACAAAGCAGTTGATTTAGCCGAAAAAAATCACAGAGGAATAGTAATTGGTAATGAAGGATCACATTTTTCTGCAGGTGCAAACTTGGGTGCTATTTTTATGGCTGCTGCTGAACAAGAATACGATGAAATTAATATGGCTATCAAATTTTTTCAGGATAGTATGATGAAATTAAGATATTCCAATATACCTACCATAGCAGCTCCTCATGGATTAACATTAGGCGGTGGATGTGAAGTAACTATGCATTGTGATAAAGCAGTTGTATACAGCGAAAGTTACATTGGTTTAGTTGAAGTTGGTGCTGGTCTTATTCCAGGTGGAGGAGGTTGTAAAGAAATGGCTTTAAGAGCTTCAAAAAAATTCAAAAAAAATGATATTGAACTAAATGTATTACAAGAATATTTTTTAAATATTGGAATGGCAAAAACCTCTTCTTCTGCTCATGAAGCCATCGACCTAGGATATTTGGAACCTAATAATGACACAATCATAATGAACAAAAATCACCAAATATCAATAGCTAAAAAACAAGCTATTTTAATGTCAGATTACGGATACTTACCACCGTGTAAAGAAAAAAATATAAAAGTTTTAGGTAAACAAGCTCTGGGAATGTTTATGGTTGGAAGTAATACAATGAAGGCTGGTAGATACATCTCAGACCACGATCAAAAAATAGCAAATAAAATTGCTTATGTTATTAGTGGAGGTGATTTGTCACAAGCTACAATAGTTGATGAACAATATCTTCTTGATTTAGAAAGAGAAGCTTTCCTTTCTCTCTGCTCTGAAAGAAAAACTTTAGAAAGAATTCAACATATATTAAAAACAGGTAAACCTTTAAGAAATTAAATTATGAAAGAAGCATACATAGTAAAAGCTTACAGAACAGCTGTAGGAAAAGCTCCAAAAGGATTATTTAAGTTTAAAAGACCTGACGAACTTGCATCAGAAACTATAAATCATATGGTTAGTGAGGTTCCTGAACTTGATAAAACTAGAATTGATGATGTAATAGTTGGTAATGCAACCCCTGAAGCCGAACAAGGTTTAAATATAGGAAGAGTAATTTCTCTTATGGGGTTGAATGTAGAAGATGTGCCAGGTGTAACGGTTAATAGATATTGTGCTTCTGGTTTAGAAACAATAGCAATGGCATCTGCCAAAATAAAATCTGGAATGGCAGAATGTATTATCGCTGGTGGTGTAGAGAGTATGAGTTTTATACCTATGGGAGGCTACAAGCCAGTTCCTGATTATGCAATTGCTAAAGAAGGAAAAGAGGATTATTATTGGGGAATGGGGTTAACTGCTGAACAAGTTGCTCAACAATTCAAAGTTAACAGAGAGGATCAAGATGAATTTGCTTTAAACTCACATCTTAAAGCGGTTGATGCAATTTCAAAAGGAAAATTTAAATCTCAAATAGTACCTATTAAAGTAAATGAAATATTTCTTGATGAAAATGGCAAAAGAAACACCAGAGAATATACTGTTGATACAGATGAAGGCCCAAGAAAAGATACAAATCTTAAGGTTCTAAATAAATTAAGACCTGTTTTTTCAATGAATGGAAGTGTTACAGCAGGTAACTCATCTCAAATGAGTGATGGAGCTGCATTTGTTTTAATAATGAGCGAAAAAATGGTAAAAGAACTAAACCTAAAACCAATAGCTAGACTTGTAAATTATGCAGTAGCTGGAGTTCCACCAAAAATTATGGGAATTGGTCCTGTTAAAGCTATTCCTAAAGTTTTAAAGCAAGCGCAATTGAAAATCAATGATATTGATTTAATTGAGCTTAATGAAGCTTTTTCCTCGCAGTCATTAGCCGTTATAAGAGAATTAGATTTAAATCAGGAAATTATAAATGTAAATGGGGGAGCTATTGCCCTTGGACATCCACTAGGATGCTCTGGAGCTAAACTTTCTGTTCAACTTTTTAATGAAATGAGAGACAGAAAATCAAAATATGGAATGGTAACAATGTGTGTAGGAACTGGCCAAGGTGCTGCAGGTATTTATGAATTTTTAAACTAAAAGAAAAATGAATATAGAAGAAAAAAATATTACAAGAGGTGGTGAGTTCATTATAAAAGAAACAGAGTGTAATAATGTATTTACACCTGAAGACTTTAATGAAGAACAAGTGATGATGAAGCAGGCAGTTCAAGATTTTATTGAAAAAGAAGTTTTACCTCATAAAGAAAGATTTGAGAATAAAGATTATAAACTTACTGAAGAAGTAATGAAAAAAGCTGGTGATTTAGGTTTTTTAAGTGTTGCTGTCCCTGTTGAATATGGCGGCATGGGTATGGGTTTTGTTTCAACAATGTTAGTTTGTGAAACCATTTCGGGAGCAGTAGGATCATTATCAACTGCATTTGGAGCTCATACCGGAATTGGTACAATGCCTATTGTTCTTTACGGTAATGAGGAGCAGAATAAAAAATACGTTCCAAAATTAGCTTCTGGTGAAATATTTGGATCCTATTGTTTAACAGAGCCTACAGCAGGATCAGATGCAAATAGCGGTAAAACAAAAGCAGTTCTTAGTGAAGATGGCAAGCACTATAAAATTACAGGCCAAAAAATGTGGATTTCAAATGCAGGATTCGCAAAGTTATTTATAGTTTTTGCTAGAATTGAAGATGATAAAAATATTACTGGATTTATTGTACCACATGATGAAGATAATGGAATTACATTAGGAGAAGAAGAAAAAAAATTAGGAATTCATTCGTCATCTACTAGACAAGTATTTTTTAATGAAACTAAAGTTCCAATTGAAAATATGCTTTCAGAACGAGGAAGTGGATTTAAAATTGCTATGAACTCATTAAATGTTGGTAGAATTAAACTTGCTGTAGCATGTTTAGATGCTATGAAAAGAGTAACCACCTATGCTATTCAATATGCAAGTGAAAGAACTCAGTTTAAAACTAATATTATTGACTTTGAAGCTATAAAAGAAAAACTAGCACAAATGGCAACTGATACTTACGTTGGTGAGTCTGCTTCTTATCGAGCAGCAAAAGATATTGAAGATAGAATTAAAATTAGACATGCAAATGGAAATAATTTTCAAGATTCTGAATTAAAGGGTGTTGAAGAATATGTAATTGAATGTTCTATTTTAAAAGTTGCAGTAAGTGAGGATATGCAAAATGTAGCTGACGAAGGAATACAAGTTTTAGGCGGAATGGGATTTTCAGCCGAAACTCCAATGGAAGGAGCTTGGAGAGATTGTAGAATTGGAAGAATTTATGAAGGTACTAACGAAATAAATAGAATGCTTAGTGTTGGAATGCTAATTAAAAAAGCGATGAAGGGACACTTAGATATTATAACTCCAGCAACTAATGTCGGAAAAGAACTAATGGAAATTCCATCATTTCAAGTTCCTGATTTAACTGAGCTTTTTGCACAGGAAAAGTTAATTATCAAAAATTTAAAAAAGATCTTTTTAATGTTAGCGGGTGCAGGGATTCAAAAATATGGTGAGAAATTAGAGGAACATCAACAAATACTTTTAAATGTCTCAGACGTACTAATTGAGGTTTATATGGTTGAATCTGCATTACTTAGAACTGAAAAAAATGTTAAACGCTTCGGAGAAGAGAATCAAAAAAATCAAATTTATATGACACAGTTATATTTATATCAAGCAGTTGATACAATTCAATCCAAAGCAAAACAAGTCATAATCTCTTCCTCCGAAGGAGACGAGCAAAGAGGCTTACTTATGGGGCTTAAAAGATTTACAAAATATTACCAATTTCCAAATATTATTGATTTAAAAAATAAGATTGCTGATCAATTGAAATCCGAAAACAAATATTGTTTTTAAAATAGTTTTAAATTTTTGCATTAAATTTAGGTATGAAACATTTAAAAATCATACCTATTTTTTTTTTAGTTAATCTATGTTTTTCACAAAGTGATAAAGACTTTTATGATATAATTAATAAAGTTTCAGAATCCAGAATAGAATTTAATATTAAAAAACTTGTTTCTTTTGAAACGAGGCATACTTTAAGTGATACTATTTCTAATAAAACTGGAATAGGTGCTGCAAGAAGATGGATTAAAAAAGCTTTTGAAAAAATTTCCACAGATTGTAATAATTGTCTTGAAGTTTTTTATCAAAAAAATTATTTTAAAAAAAATAAAAGAAGACTAATTAAAGACGTCTGGATTAATAATGTTGTTGCTATACAAAGGGGAGAGAAATATCCAAATAGATTTATAATAATGAGTGGTGATATTGACAGTAGAGTTAGTGATCCAAATGATTATACCTCACCCTCACCGGGAGCTAATGACAATGCTTCGGGGATGGCAGGTGTAATTGAGGCTGCTCATGTTTTAAGTAAATACAGATTTGAAAATAGTATAATATATATAGGTCTGTCAGGAGAGGAACAAGGTTTATATGGTGGAGCAGGATTTGCCAATTATATAAAAAAAAATAATTGGGATTTAATTGGAATTTTGAATAACGATATGATTGGAAATATAGAGGGAATCGATGGGATAATAGACAATTCCAGTTTTAGAATATTCTCTGAACCAACTCCAGCCAATGAATCGGAAATATCCATTAAAAGGAGAAGGTTTTATGGAGGGGAAGTTGATGGTAATTCTAGACAATTGGCAAGATATATTTACAAAACCGTTTCAAATTACATGCCTGAAATGAAACCAATGTTAATATATAGACTTGATAGATTCGGAAGAGGAGGGCATCATAGACCTTTTAATGATTTAGGATTTGCTGGAGTTAGAATTATGGAAACACACGAAAACTATAACAGACAACATCAAAACATAAGATTTGAAAATGGTATTAGTTATGGTGATGTTATTTCAGGTGTTAATTTTAATTACGTAAAAAAACTTACTGCAGTAAATGCCATAAACTTAGCAAGTTTGGGATGGAGTCCAATTCAACCTAAAAATGTTAAAATTGGAGGAGCTGTTAAGCCATCTACAACACTTAAGTGGGATCAGATTGAAGATCAGAATATTAAAGGTTATAAAATATACTGGAGAGAAACAACATCTCCACACTGGGATATGAGTAAATATGTAGGAAATGTAAATAACTTCACTTTAGATGGAGTTGTAATTGATAATTTTTTGTTTGGCGTATCAAGTGTTGGTAAAAATGGAAAGGAAAGTGTTGTAGTATTTCCAAGTGAAGTCTTTAATTAATTTGAAATTATTTTTTTAAAACTATTTTCATCTGTATCTCCTTCAGTATTAAATAACAGAATTTTTGAGTCTTTATTTAGATTTAAATAACTTTTAAGCTCATATAGCTCTTTGTTATTAATTACTTTTAATAAGCCAGCTAATCCAGCTGCACCAGATTCACCTGAAACTATTTTAGGATCACCCCCCTTTGGATAATATAATTTTTTTATTGCTTTTTTAGTATCATTATCAGAAATTTTTAATACTGCATCACAACCTTGTTGGATGATTTTCCAGGCACTTTTTGAGGGAATTCCACAGTTTAACCCAGCCATTATTGTGTTAAAAGTAGTTCTAGGGGAGCATCTTTTCCCGTTAGCAAAAGATTCATAAACTCCACAAGCCTCATCTGGTTCAATCAATACTATTTTAGGTCTATTATTTTCAAATTCTTGCATATAATACCAAATACAAGACGCTGCCCAACTACCAACACCACATTGTAAAAAAATAATATCATATTTAGATTTGGTCATATTGTTTGTAAAACATTCTATTTCTTTAAAATGAGTTAAATAACCAGACATTATTAGTGCAGGTATTTCTTCATAATTATCCCATGAAGCATCTTGAACTAAGCACCAATTATTTTTCTTACTTTCTTGAAATGCATAAACACAAGTATCTTCATAATTTAAATTAAGTTGATAAACATTTGCGTTATACTTTTCAATTTCTTTTATTCTTTCTAAAGTAGTGTCTTTTGGAACATAAACAATAACTTTCTTATTAATGTTTTGAGCAGCCCAAGCTAATCCTTTACCATGATTACCATCTGTTGCAGTACAAAATGTATCAATTTTAGGCTGTTTGTCTAAAATTTTATCAATAGCGAATGTAGAACCTAAGACCTTAAATGAGTTTAAACCAAATCTGTTAGACTCATCCTTGATTGAAATACTCTTCACTCCTATTTGTTTTGATAAAGATTTAAGTTCTAATAATGAAGTTTTGTTGTAGTAGTTTTTGGAGGTGTGAAAATTGTAAGAATTACTTTGGGAAAGAATTGAATGGGTTAAATTTTCTTTAAAAACAACTTTAGGATTATTTATAAGAAAATCTCTCATGACCTCAATCTAAACTAAAATTATTTTTTATCATCCAATCATCATTATATATTTTCCCAATATATCTGCTTCCAGAGTCATGTAATAAAACAACAACTACATCATTTTTGGTAAAGTTTTCTTTTAATTGTAAAACACCTTTCACTGCTGCACCGCATGAATTACCAGCAAAAATCCCTTCTTGCTTAGCTAATTTTCTTGTGTAAATTGCCGCATCTTCATCTGTAACTTTTTCAAACTTATCTATTAATTCAAAATTTACATTTTTAGGAATAATATCTTCTCCAATGCCTTCAGTTATGTAAGGATATATTTCAGTTTCATCAAAAACACCTGTCTCGTGAAACTTTTTAAATACTGAACCATAAGTATCAATTCCCCAAATTTTAATTTTAGGGTTTTTCTCTTTTAAATATTTAGCAACTCCTGAAATTGTTCCACCAGTACCTACACCAACAACAAAATGTGTAATTTTACCGCCAGTTTGTTCCCAAATTTCCGGTCCAGTTGTTTCGTAATGTGCAATCGCATTTGCTGGATTGTCATATTGATTAACATACCAAGAATTTGGAGTTTCTTCACCAATTCTTTTAGCAGTTGAATAGTAGGATCTAGGATCATCAGGTTTAACGTCAGTAGGACAAACTACTACTTCGGCTCCAACAGCCTTCAAAACATCAAATTTTTCTTTTGACTGTTTATCAGTTGAAACACAAATTAATTTGTAGCCCTTTACTATTGCTGCAAGAGCTAATCCCATACCTGTATTTCCAGAAGTTCCTTCAACAATAGTGTATCCTGGCTTAAGCCTACCGTCCTTTTCGGCATCTTCAATCATTTTAAGTGCCATTCGATCTTTAATTGAGCTACCTGGATTAAAATATTCAACTTTTGCAAGAACTAAAGCATCAATATCTTTTGTTAATGAATTTAATTTTATTAAAGGTGTGTTTCCTATTGTTTCTAATATATTTTTAAAATATTTCATTGCAATTTGCAAATGTAATGATATAGATCCTCAATACATATTTTCAAATTATTTTATTTTAATAGATTCCGAGGGAGATATCTTACTTATTATAAATGAAGGAATAATTAACATTAAAAAACAGAATAATAATACTGAAATATTTAAAATTAATAATGTCATTAAATTAAAATCGAATGGGAGTTCAGAAACGTAATAAGTATCAGGGTCAAGCTTTATAAATCCTGTATAATTTTGAATAAAAATTAAACTGAGTGCAATAAAATTACCTATAACAAGACCCAAACTTATCAAATATGCACCATTAATTAAAAAAATAGTCCTCATGCTTTTGTTAGAACTTCCTAAAGTTTTTAAAACGCCTATTATTGAAGTTTTTTCCAAAACAGTTACAAGTAATGCTGTAATCATATTAATTCCACCTACCAAAATCATAATTATAATTATCAAAAGAACATTAATATCAAATAATGCCATCCAATTAAAAATTTCTGGAAATCTATTTACAATTGATAAAACATTAATTTCAGCGCTAGTTTTCTTATAAAGTTGATTTGAAACGTTTTCTAGTTGTGAATAATTTTTAAGGAAAATTTCAACATTTCCAAATTGGTTAGAATTCCACTTATTCATTTTTTGGATATGCTTAATATCTCCAATAAAATAATTTTCATCAAATTCAATTAAGCCTGAACTAAAAATACCACTAACTTCAAATATTCTTTCATTAGGTATTGAGGATGAGTTCGGTTTAAAAAATGTAGCTTTAAATTTATCATTTAAGTCTAGTGATAGTTTTTTTGATAAATATTCTGATATTATGACTTGATTTGAAACAGTCTCATTAATAGTCAAAATTTTTCCTTTTCGTATATATTTAGAAAAACTAGACCAATTAAAATCTGAGGATATTCCCTTAAAAACTACCCCCTCAAAACTATTTTTATTAACTATCAAACCAGACTTATATGCAACATTCTGAACATGAATTATTTCAGAATTATTATGTAGTTTTTTATAATCCAAAGTGAGACTTATTGGACTTATGGATGAAAAGGATGTATTATTTTCAAAGTTAGAAATTGAAATATGTCCAAAAAAAGATGAAATTTTAGTTTCGATTGTTTTTTGCAACCCAACACTTGATGATACTGAAATAATCATCATAACTATTCCTATAATAATCGAAAAAACTGATATTTTTATAATTGGAGAGGAAACGGTATTTTTATATGTATAAGATTTTCTGAATCTAGATGCCACATAAGTTTCAAACTTCATATTATGAAATTAAGTTTATTAAAATATAAAATTACCCTTTTTTTAATATTTACTCTTTTAAGTGAATTTTCTGTTGCACAAACTTTTAATGAAAATTATTTAGGTGCAAACAGAACAGAGCTATATGTAAATGACTTATTGGGACTTAATGTAGGTGTAGTTGGTAATCATACCTCTTTAATTTATAATAAAGGAAATTATGTTCATTTAGTTGATTCCTTATTATCAATGAATATTAGGGTAAATAAAATATTTTCGCCTGAACATGGTTTTAGAGGGGAAGCAGATGCAGGTGAAAAAGTGAGTAATAATATTGATTCAAAAACAGGTGTTGAAATAGTGTCATTATACGGAGATAATAAAAAACCTAAAGACAAACAATTAGCTGATTTAGATATTTTAATTTTTGACATTCAGGATGTTGGAGCAAGGTTCTATACCTATATTTCAACACTTCATTACATAATGGAAGCCGCTGCTGAAAACGATTTAAAGTTAATTGTTTTAGACAGACCAAATCCCAATGGACATTATGTCGACGGTCCTTTGAGAAAATCTAAGCTTAAAAGTTTTATTGGAATGCACCCAATTCCAATAGTTCATGGAATGACTATCGGAGAATACGCGTCAATGGTAAATAGTGAAGGGTGGTTAAACAATGGTATTAAATGTGATCTAAAAATTATTAAGATGAAAAATTATAATAGGAAAATTATTTACGACACACCACAAAAGCCATCTCCAAACTTACCTAACAAAAAGTCAATTAACCTCTACCCAAGCCTATGTCTCTTTGAAGGGACTAATGTGAGTGTTGGCAGAGGAACAAATCATCAGTTTCAAATAATTGGTAATCCAGAATGGACAAATTATAATTATAGTTTTACACCCAAACCCATGCCTGGGGCAAAACATCCCAAACACAAAAACAAGAAATGTTATGGAATAAACCTTAAAAATACTGAAAGGCTAAATGAAATTAATTTAAAATGGATTATTGAAGCCTATAATGTAACTGAGGATAAAACTTCATTTTTTAAAAAAAGTTTTGATTTATTAGCTGGTAATTATGATTTAAAAAAACAGATAATTGAAGGAAGAAACGAAAATGAAATAAAATTAAGTTGGGAATCTGGTCTGAATCAGTTCAAAAAAATAAGATCAAAATATTTAATTTATGATTAAGGAATATTTAAGTACTTATGCGTTTGAAGTGAAACTCTCCATTTAGGGTTTTCCATTACATAATCTACTATAAGAGGCATTATCTTTTCTCTTTTACCCCACTCAGGCTGAAGATATAATAAACATTCACTTGAAACCATTTTAGATTGTCGTTCAGCAAATTTAAAATCATCCCTATTATATATAATAACCTTCAATTCATCTGCTTTTGGATAAATACTCTTGTGTGGAGATTTATTTTTCTTAGGACTTAGACAAATCCAATCCCAAATTCCTGTTAAAGGATAGACCCCTGAAGTTTCAATATGTGTTTGCATATTATTTTTAATCAACAAATCAGTCAGCGGATTCATATCATACATTAATGGTTCCCCACCCGTTATTACAATTACATTTGATTTTTGTTTAGCTTTTAAAAAAATTTCATAAATATCAGTTGATGGGTGACTATTGGGATCCCAACTTTCTTTTACATCACACCAATGACAACCAACATCACATCCACCTAATCTTATGAAATATGCAGCGGTTCCTTTGTGAAATCCCTCACCTTGAATCGTATAAAAAGATTCCATTAAGGGAAGTTGTAGTCCTAAATCAATTTTTTCTTTATCAGATTTAAATTTCACAAAGCAAATATATATGTATTTAAAACTAATTACTACATTTAATAAATATTAGTAAAATATGAGGAAACTAAGTTTAATTTTAATTACTGTATTATCATTAGGATGTTCGCAAAACGAATATAAAATTGAAAAAGGAAAAGTAGGAAAATTATCTAAGGAAAACCTTGTAAAACAACTAGATTCAATTTATAAAAATGACTCAATCGTTAGAAGAATAGGAGAAGGTGATTATATGTTTTCTGGAGATGATAAATACTTAATTTTTAATAATAAAAAAGAACATCTACTTACTCTAACCCCAAGAAATCAACATGATAAGAGTGAACCTATAGAAACTATTGAAATAATAAGTGACCAGTTCAAAACAAATTCAGGCATTAGTGTTAATAGTACATTTGGAGAAATTGATAAAAATCATAACATCAATGGTATTCAAAATACAATTAATAATCTTATAATTTATGTAGATGAAATTGATGCATATTTTATTATAGATAAAAAAAATCTTCCGATCGAACTTAGATTAGGAACTGAAATTAAAATAAAAAAAATAAATATTCCAACAGAAAGTAGAATCAAAAGATTTATGGTTGGATGGAATTAAAATTAAAATATGAATAATTTATCACCATTTCATTTAGCAATTCCTGTTACTAACTTAGAAGAAAACAGAATTTTCTACAGAGATGTATTAGGATGTCAAGAAGGAAGAAGCAGTGACCATTGGGTAGATTTTAACTTTTTTGGTCATCAACTTGTCATACATTTAGATAAAAATGTAAAGGAATTAAAAATTAACCCCGTTGATGGTAAAAGTGTACCAATCCCACATTTTGGGGTTGTATTAGATTGGGAGGTTTTTAATAAATTTTCAAAGAGTTTGAAAAATAAAAATGTACAGTTTATAATAGAACCATATATTAGATTCGAGGGCTTAGTTGGAGAGCAATCTACCATGTTTTTTAAAGATCCATCTGGAAATGCTCTGGAATTCAAATCATTTAAGGATCCCAATCAAATTTTTGCAACGTAATTACTTATTGTAAGTCTTTGATAAAAGTGTGTTTTTAAGTAACATTGCTATAGTCATAGGTCCAACTCCACCTGGAACTGGTGTTATGTAACTAGCTTTTTTTCCAACAGAATCAAAATCTACATCTCCCTTAATGACATATCCCTTTTCTTTACTATCATCTTTTACTCTTGTAATACCTACATCAATAATAACTACTTCATCTTTAACCATATTTTCTTTTACAAATTCAGGAATTCCTAAAGCAGAAACAATTATGTCTGCATTTTTAGTATAGTGTTCTAAGTTTTTAGTTCTACTATGAACTACAGTTACCGTTGAATCACCAGCAATACCTTTACTATTCATGAGTATACTAATTGGCCTTCCAACAATATGACTTCTTCCTATAACAACTGTATTTTTTCCGGACGTTTCTATATTATATCTTTTTAAGAGTTCCATAATTCCAAATGGTGTAGCTGGAATAAATGTCTTCATGTTTAAAGCCATTTTTCCAAAGTTTGTTGGATGAAAACCATCTACATCTTTATTTGGATCAATAGCCATTAAAATCTTTTGTTCATCAATGTGATTAGGAAGAGGTAGCTGAACAATAAAACCATCGATTAATTTATCATTATTCAATTTATATATTTCATCAATTAGTAGATTTTCTGAGATATTTTCTGGTAGCTTAATCAATGTTGAGTCAAAACCAACTTGCTTACAAGATCGAACTTTACTTCCAACATAAGTAAGGCTCGCACCATCTTCCCCTACAATAACTGCTGCTAAATGAGGGGCTTTACCTCCACGAGCTAAAATAGAATCTACTTCTTTTTTTATTTCTTCTTTTATAAGATTTGAAATCTTTTTGCCGTCTATTATTTTCATATTAATTATTTCATTCCTTTCATCATTTGCATCATTTTGCTAGCTCCGCCGCCTTGCATCATTTTCATCATTTTAGCCATTTGATCAAATTGTTTTAAAAGTTTGTTGAGTTCCTGAACTTCTAAGCCACTTCCTTTAGAAATTCTTTTTTTCCTACTAACATCAATTATTTTTGGATTTGAGCGCTCTTTTGGAGTCATAGAATAAATTAAAGCTTCAATATGCTTAAAAGAGTCATTATCTATTTCAGTATCTCCCATAGCTTTACTAGCGCCCGGAATCATACTAACCATATCTTTAATATCTCCCATTTGTTTTATTTTTTTTATTTGATCTAAAAAATCATCTAATCCAAACTGGCTTTTAGCTATTTTTTTACTTAAAATCCTTGCTTGCTTTTCATCATAAACATCCTGAGCCTTTTCGACTAAAGAAACTATGTCACCCATTCCTAAAATTCGATCAGCCATTCTTTCAGGGTGAAAAACATCGATTGCATCCATTTTTTCACCAGTTCCAATAAATTTAATAGGTTTATTGACTACAGATTTAATAGATAATGCAGCTCCTCCTCTAGTATCACCATCTAATTTTGTTAATATAACCCCATCAAAATTTAAAATATCATTAAATGCCTTTGCTGTATTGACAGCATCTTGACCAGTCATTGAATCAACTACAAATAAAGTTTCTTGTGGATTAACAGCATCATGAATATTTTTAATTTCATCCATCATTTCCTTATCAATTGCCAATCTACCTGCAGTGTCAATCACTACTAAATTTTTTCCTAATTTCTGTGCATGAATAATCGAATCCTTTGCGATTTTAACAGGATTTTTTTCATTTTCATCACTATAAACCTCGATATCAAGTTGGTCACCTAACACTTTTAGTTGTTCAATAGCTGCGGGTCTATATACATCACAAGCAACTAGTAAAGGATTTTTATTTTTTTTATTTTTTAGAAAATTAGATAATTTTCCAGAAAATGTAGTTTTACCAGATCCTTGAAGACCGGACATCAATACAACAGTAAAAGAATTAGATAAATTAATTCCCTCGGAATTACCACCCATTAATTGAGTTAGCTCATCCTTGACTATCTTAACCATTAATTGACCTGGATTAATTGTGGTTAAAACATTTTGTCCAAGAGCTTTGTTTTTAACATTTTGTGTAAACTCCTTTGCAGTTTTAAAATTAACATCAGCTTCTAATAAGGCTCTTCTAACCTCTTTAAGGGTTTCAGCTACGTTAATTTCTGTTATTTTTCCTTGACCTTTAAGGACTTTGAATGCGGAATTAAGCTTGTCAGTTAAATTATTAAACATCTATTATTGAATATTTTAAATTTAGTTAATTATTACATTTTTTCAGGAACATTTACCCCTAATAATTTCATTGATGATTTAATTATTGAAGCTACTTTATAACTTAGTGTCAACCTAAACCCCTTTAATTCTTCATCATTTATTTTTAAAATTGTAGTAGTTTGATAGTAAGAATTGAAATTTTTAACTAACTCATAAGTATAATTAGCAATCAAAGCTGGATTTAAATTGTCTGCAGCTGATTTAATTATTTCTGGAAATATCGTTAGCAATTTCAGTAGCTGTTTTTCCTTGTCGTTAATTTCAAGTTGATTATTGATTTTAGATTTTTTATAATTAGACTTTGTCAATAAAGATTGTATTCTGGCATAAGTATATTGAATGAACGGACCTGTATTTCCATTAAAATCTATTGAATCATTTGGATCAAATAATATTCTTTTCTTTGGGTCAACTTTTAGTATATAGTATTTTAATGCACCAAGTCCTATTGTTTCATTAAGAACTTTTTTGTCGTTTGAACTCAAGCCATCTAGCTTACCAAGTTCTTTTGATAGTTTTGATGCATTGTTTGTCATTTCTAATATTAGTTCGTCTGCATCAACAACTGTTCCTTCCCTACTTTTCATTTTTCCAGATGGTAAATCAACCATACCATAGCTTAAATGAAACAAGTTATCAGCCCACTTAAATCCTAATTTTTTAAGTATTTTAAATAAAACATTAAAATGATAATCCTGTTCATTTCCCACAGTATATATTAAACCTTTCATTTCTGGATTATCTTTATATCTCATGTAGGCTGTACCTAAATCTTGAGTCATATACACAGAAGTACCATCAGATCTTAACAATAATTTTTCATCAAGACCTTGATCTGATAAGTCAATCCAGACAGAACCATCATTTTTTTTATAAAAAATCTGTTTCTCTAATCCGTGTTTAATAATCTCCTTTCCAATTAAATAAGTTTCACTTTCATAATACAGAGAATCAAAATCAACCCCAAGATCATTGTAAGTTTTGTTAAAACCCTCGTATACCCATCCATTCATTAACTTCCAGATATTTATAACTTCTTTATCTCCAGCTTCCCATTTTTTTAATAACTCTTTTGCTTCTAAAAAAATTGAAGAGTTTTGTTCAGCCTCTTTTTTTGCTAAACCACTTTTAATTAATTCAGAAACCTCTTTTTTATAAATTTTATCAAATAAAATATAATATTTACCAACAAAAAAATCTCCTTTTTCATTGGAATCTGAGGGAGATTTATTATCTCCATATTTTAACCAAGCGACAATTGATTTACAAATATGAATTCCTCTATCGTTAATTATCTGAGTTTTATTAACTCTTTTTCCAGAGGCCTCTAAAATTTTAGACATAGAATAACCAAGCAAAATATTTCTTATATGACCTAAATGCAGAGGTTTATTTGTATTGGGTGAGGAATATTCAACTAAATAAAGTGAGCTATTTTTTTTTGTTCTAGTAAATCCATAATCATCATTTAAACAATTATTTAAAAATTCTAAGTAATAAAATGAAGATATTGTTAAGTTTATAAAACCTTGGATAACATTAAATCCAGTAACATGAACAGAGTTATTTAAAATAAAAGTACCCAGTTCTTTACCTAAATTTACAGGGTTCTGTTTTATATATTTAAGCAAAGGAAAAATAACTATGGTTAAATCACCTTCAAAATCTTTTCTAGTTTGTTGGATTTCAAAATCATTAAAATCTAAATTATATTTTAATTTTAAATATTTAGATAATTCAGATTTTAAAACCGAGTTGATTTTCATTAAAATATTTTAAGTAAATATAATTATAAAATGAATAAATAATTTTAATGTATACTTTATATTTGGGGGTATTATTTTAATAAATGCTAAAAAATATTTCATATAACGATTCTAAAGTTTTTGATGAAATAAACAATTATGTTGGAAAACCATATACAATATTTCAAAGATTAAGAATCGGAGGAATTGGATCTTCCAAATTAATAATTAATAAAGCTGACTCTAAAATTTCTAACTTATTAAATCTTAATAATAATATTAATAAATGTAATATTGAAATAAGACCAAATGGAATTATTATTAGATTTAGATCACTTTTAGAAACTTATGGCTTAATTATACCATTTTTTAAACTTAAATTATTTAAAGGAAAAGCAAACGAATACTCAATATATATTGATAATTTCTTTATCAAAGTTCAAGTTAATAAAAAAGATGAATATGATTTTTTTAAAAAAATCACAAAAATGAGAATATCTAATTAAAAATTTCTGCTATCATACAACGTACACTTCCCCCTCCACAATATTCGATAGTAGAAACGTCCGAAAATATTATTTGAGAATACTTATTTATTTTGATTATTTGTTCTTTTGAAAGTGATTCATATGCAGAAGCACTCATAACAAGATAACTTTGATTTTTGTAAACTAATTCAATCATATTACCGGCAAAAGAATTCAATTGTCTACTGCTAATTTCAATAATTTCCTTACCGTCATCTTTAAGGCTTTCTAAAACTTTATTTTTTTCAATATTACAGTCAATGGAGTCAAGGCAAATAATTGAATATTTATCTGCAATACACATCATTACATTAGTATGATATATTAATTTTCTAACATTGTCATGAGATTGGTAAGATTTAAATACAATGGGCATATAATTAAAATCTTCACAAAATTCATCAATTAATATTTCAGATGTTCTTTTAGAAATTGAAGCATACACTTTTTTATTTATTCGGTCTAAAACCATACTTCCAGTTCCTTCCAAATATTGTTTATTCTTTTCGGCAATGGTGTAATCAAAAATTGATTTGATTTTAACATTATTTCTTTCTAGGAATTTTAAAATATTTTCATTTCTTTCAAGACGACGATTTTTTGCAAACATTGGATATAATGCAATTTTATTATTCTTGTGAAAACTAATCCAATTATTAGGAAATAAAGAGTCTGGAGTATCATAAGTTAAATCATCTTGAAATACATTAACGGGAATATCAAAGGATTCTATTTTTTTTACAAGATGATCGAATTCATCCTGAGCTTTTTTTAAAATTTTTTTATCTCCAATTTTAGATAAATTTTGAAAATAATTATTTTCAATAGTCTGTAGATTTGTTCTAAAACTTGAAGGTCTAACCATTAAAATAGAGTGTATATTATTCATTATATCTAATTAAGGGTAGTGATGTACATCTGAAAAGTCCTTCTTGTTTTGAGACTTCACTTAAATCAACTTCTTCTACTTTAATATCATTTTTTCTAAGCCAATCATTCAATCTCTTAAATTTAGGTTGAGAAATAACCGTTTTATGATTTATTGAAAGAACATTACTGGTCATTTCATACATTTCATTTTCATTAATTTCAAATATATTTTCTTTACCAAAAACATCTACTAGCCACAAATAATCATCATACTCACTAAATGCATTAGGGTGTATTATAGCCTTTTCTTTACCAACTATTTGCAAACAACAGTCTAAATGCAAAATATTTTTTTTTGGATCATTTAATGATTTATTTAGATGTAAACCTCTAACAATTTTCTTTGGAAAAAAATCAATTAAAAAATCTAATGCAGCTTTATTAGTTCTAGCAGTAAATAATTCACTGTAATCAGGATTATTATAAAAACCAATAAAAATAGTATTCGAATGATACAATACATCTCCTCCTTCAATATGAATATTTTCAGGCATAGTAACTATTTGGTTTGTGAAATTTGATAAAATAGATTCTATACCCAAAAATTCCTTTGCTCTTTTAGGTAAGATATTTGATTTAAAAAAAAAGTTATCAATAACAAACCCTATATCCCTAGTAAAAATTTGGTTATATTCTTCTATAACTTTAGGTCTATAAACATCAACTCCATGTTTTTTCAAAACATTTACAAAATTCTGAAGCTCGTTAACCATGTCTGATTCCAAAGGGTATGTACCTTTTTTTAAATTTTCAATTGATTTTGGATCGTAAAGGTCTTGTAAAACAGGGGTTTTACCAAGGCTATCTGCTATTCCTATAATTACTGATCTTAGTTTAGAAGTTTCACTACTAACCAAAAATTCCATAATTAAAAAATAAGATTATCTTGATTTAATATCAGTAAAGGTTCTGAGATTCTCGCCTATATAAACTTGTCTAGGTCTTCCAATTGGTTCTTTTCTAAGTCTCATTTCTCGCCAATGAGCAACCCAACCTGGAAGTCTTCCTAGGGCAAACATTACCGTAAACATTTCATTCGGAATATCCAAGGCTTTATAAATAATTCCTGAGTAGAAATCTACGTTTGGATATAGTTTTCTATCAACAAAATATTGATCCTCTAACGCTTCTTTTTCCAATCCTTTTGCTATATCAAGAATAGGATCATCTATTCCTAAATCTTTAAGAACTTCATCAGCAGCAACTTTTATTATTTTAGCTCTGGGATCAAAATTTTTGTATACCCTGTGACCAAAGCCCATTAGTCTGAAAGGGTCTGACTTATCTTTAGCCTTAGACATATATTTTTTTGTATCTCCTCCGTCTTTATCTATAGCTTCAAGCATTTCGATTACAGCTTGATTCGCACCTCCATGTAATCTACCCCAAAGAGCTGAAATTCCTGCAGAAATAGAAGCAAATAAACCTGCATATGAAGAACCTACTATCCTTACTGTTGATGTAGAACAATTTTGTTCATGATCAGCATGTAAAATTAATAATTTGTTTAAAGCACTAACAACAGTATTATTTTGAACATATTCTTTGTTTGGACGCTGAAACATCATTTTAGCTAGGTTTTCAACATAACTTAATGATGTATCTCCATACTCTAAAGGTAAACCTTTTCTTCTTCTGAAAACCCAAGCTACTAAAACCGGAATCTTTGCTAATAAATTAAGAATAGCATCATACATATCTTCCTCATCATCAATATCAACTGCTGATGGGTCAAAAGCAACTAATCCACTTGTTAGTGATGAAAGAATACCCATAGGATGAGCAGATTTTGGATAACTATTTAATATAATTCTTAAATCTTCATCAATTATTGATCTTTCTTTAATATCGTCTGAAATTTTTTCTAACTGAGATTTTGTTGGTAATTCACCAAAAATCAATAAATAAGCAACTTCTAAAAAATCTGCTTTATTAGCTAGTTCCTCAATTGGATATCCTCTATATCTAAGAATACCTTTTTCACCATCAAGAAAAGTAATTGCACTTTGACAGGAACCAGTATTTTTAAAACCTGAATCTAGAGTAATTAAGTTAGCATCTAATCTTAATTTACTAATATCTAAAGCATTTTCATTTTCAGATCCAGTAATTAGATCTAGATTATAAATTTTATCATTAACATTAAGAGTAGCTTTCTTTTTCATTATAATTCATTTAAAATTAGTGAAACTTTTAAAAATTAATCTTAAATGCCTCTTTTTTAGGGTAAAATGCGTTATTTCCTAGTTCTTCTTCAATTCTCAATAACTGATTATATTTTGCGATTCTATCGCTTCTAGATGCTGAACCAGTTTTAATTTGTCCAGTAGATAATCCAACTGCTAAATCAGCAATAGTATTATCTTCAGTTTCACCAGACCTGTGAGACATTACACTAGTGAAACCAGCATCATGCGCCATATTAACAGCATTTATTGTTTCTGTAAGAGTTCCTATTTGATTTACTTTAATCAATATAGAATTTGCCACATTATTTTTAATTCCATCACTCAATCGTTCAACATTGGTAACAAAAAGATCGTCACCTACTATTTGAACACGATCACCACACATCTTAGTTAAATGAACCCAACCGTCCCAATCATTTTCATCCATTCCGTCTTCAATAGAAATGATTGGATACTTAGATGATAACTCTGCTAAATATTCAGCTTGTTGTTTAGAATTTAAAACTTTACCATGATTTCCTTCAAAGATTGTATAATCATACATACCGTTTTGATAAAATTCAGATGAAGCACAGTCCAATGCAATCATAACCTCTTTGCCAGCTTTATATCCAGCATTTTCAATAGCAGCAATGATTGTTTTTAAAGCATCCTCTGTTCCGTCTAATTTTGGAGCAAAACCACCTTCGTCTCCAACGGACGTAGTTAATCCTCTGTCTGAAAGTATTTTTTTTAAATTATGGAAAATTTCAGAGCCAATCTGCATTGCATGAGTAAAACTTTGAGCCTCAACCGGCATAATCATAAACTCTTGAAAAGCAATTGGAGCATCAGAATGTGAACCTCCATTTATAATATTCATCATTGGAACAGGAAGTGTAGTGCTTGTATTATTTGAGATATAAGTGTGTAAAGAAATACCCTTTGCATTACTCGCTGCTTTTGCTAGGGCTAATGAAACACCAAGTATAGCATTTGCACCAAGATTAGCTTTATTGGGTGTTCCATCAATTTTTATCATTAAATTATCAATAGATTCCTGATCAAAAACAGAAAGTCCAATAATTTTTTTTGAAATAATATTATTGACGTTAGAAACTGCTTTTAAAACACCTTTACCCATATAGTTTCTACCACCATCTCTTAATTCAACAGCTTCATGCTCACCTGTTGACGCACCTGAAGGTACAGCAGCTCTTCCCAATACACCTTTATCAGTTATAATATCTACTTCAACTGTTGGATTTCCACGAGAATCAAAAATTTGTCTCGCGATTACTTTACTTATTTTACTCATTAATATTTGATTTGATTAGATCAATAAATTGATCAAAAAGATAATTTGAATCATGAGGACCTGGACTCGCCTCTGGATGATATTGAACTGAAAAGCAATTTTTATTTTTAATACTTATCCCCGCTATAGTATCATCATTGAGATGCAAGTGAGTTACTTTAATATCTGGATTAGATTCTGCTTCTTCCTTATTTATCGCAAAACCATGATTTTGAGATGTGACTTCACCTTTTCCTGTTAATAAGTTTAAAACAGGATGGTTTATTCCTCTATGACCATTATGCATCTTATATGTTGAAATCCCGTTAGCTAACGCAATAACCTGATGACCTAAACAAATACCAAAAAGAGGTTTATTTATTTTCAAAATTTCTTTTGCAAGATTTATAGCAGAACTTAAAGGTTCTGGATCACCAGGACCATTTGATATAAAATAACCGTCTGGTTTAAAACTCGAAAGATCATTGATAGTTGAATCAAATGGAAAAACTTTAATATAAGCTCCTCTTTTAGCTAAGTTTCTTAGAATATTTAGTTTTATTCCTAAATCTAAAGCAGCTATTTTAATTTTTGAATCTGGATCTCCATAAAAATAGGGTTCTTTAGTTGAAACTTTTGAAGCCAATTCTAGCCCTTTCATTGATGGAAATTTTGATAATTCTAGTTTCAATTCTTCAATTGAGCTCAAGTCTGTAGAAATAACTGCATTCATTGCTCCATTGTCTCTAATATGTGAAACAAGTGCCCTTGTATCAACATCAGAAATTGCTACTATATTGTGGTCTTTAAAAAAATTTTGAAGTGAACCATCAGCAGCAGGTCTTGAAAATTGTTGATTAAAATTCTTACAGATTAAACCTGCAATTTTTGGAGACTTTGATTCAATATCCTCATTACTAACTCCATAATTTCCTATGTGAGCATTTGTTGTCACCATTAACTGACCAAAATATGACGGATCTGTAAAGATTTCTTGATAGCCTGTCATACCTGTATTAAAACATAATTCTCCAAAAGCAGAACCTTCCACACCCAGTGCTTTTCCGTAAAAGACTGTTCCGTTCTCAAGAAGAATAAATGCTTTTCCTAATTTTTGGGTTGTTTTCATGGTATTCAAAAATAATATAAAAAAAGGGATAAACATTAAGTTTACCCCATATTATTAAAAAAATTATAAAAAATTTATTTTTATAACAACTATGATTCTTTTTTATCAGAATCTTCAGTTTTTTTTTCGTTTTCTTTATTTTCAGAAACATCTTCACTAGCGGAATTTTCAGTAGCTGGAGTAGATTCTTCAACTACAGCTTCCTCAACTGGAGCAGATTCTTCAACTACAGCTTCCTCAACTGGAATATCTGATTTAGTTGTAGACTTTTTTCTTCTTCTAGTTTTCTTTTTAGCGTCACTTCCAGTATTGTATATAGTATTGTAATCAACTAATTCTATCATTGCCATACTAGCATTATCACCCAATCTATTTCCAAGCTTAATTATTCTTGTATAACCACCTGGTCTATCTCCAATTTTCACTGAAATATCTCTGAAAAGTTCAGTTACAGCATATTTATTTTTTAAATAACTGAACACAATTCTTCTATTATGAGTTGAATCATTTTTAGATTTTGTGATTAAAGGCTCTATATATCTTTTTAAAGCCTTAGCTTTTGCAACAGTTGTATTGATAGACTTGTGCTCAATTAGGGAACAGGCCATATTGGCTAACATGTATTTTCTGTGAGGTGTTTTTCTACCTAAATGTGCAAACTTTTTTCCGTGTCTCATAATATTTATTATTCTTTATCTAATTTATATTTAGATAAGTCCATTCCAAAATTAAGTCCTTTAACTATTACTAATTCCTCTAACTCAGTTAGAGATTTCTTACCAAAATTTCTAAATTTCATAAGATCGCTTTTGTTAAAAGAAACTAAATCTCCAAGTGTATCAACTTCTGCAGCTTTTAAACAATTCAAAGCTCTTACAGAAAGATCCATATCAATTAATCTTGTTTTTAGTAATTGTCTCATGTGTAAAGATTCTTCATCATAAGTCTCTGTTTGAGCGATTTCATCAGCTTCAAGAGTTATTCTTTCATCAGAGAATAACATAAAATGGTGAATTAAAGTTTTGGCACCTTCTGTTAATGCATCTTTTGGATGAATAGATCCATCTGTGATTATTTCAAAAACTAATTTTTCATAATCAGTTTTTTGCTCTACTCTAAAGTTTTCAATAGAGTACTTTACATTTTTAATTGGGGTAAAAATAGAATCCATAAAGATTGTTCCTATAGGAGCTCCTAATTTTTTATTTTCTTCAGCTGGAACATAACCTCTTCCTTTTTCAATAGTAAGTTCAAAATTTAAGGAAATATTTTTTTCAAGATTACATATAACTAAGTCAGGATTGAGAACTTGAAAACCTGAGATGAATTTTTGTAAATCTCCTGCTACAATTTGTTCTTGACCTAAAATAGAAACGGAAACATTTTCATTTTCAACAGAATCAATTTGTCTTTTTAAACACACCTGCTTTAGATTCAATATTATTTCAGTTACATCTTCAACAATTCCTGGAAGAGATGAAAATTCATGATCTATGTTTTCTATTTTGACTGATGTAAACGCAAAACCCTCAAGAGATGATAATAAAACTCTTCTTAGAGCATTACCGACTGTCAAACCATATCCTGGTTCAAGAGGTTTAAATTCGAATTTACCTTCGAATTCAGATGAATCAATCATTATTACTTTGTCTGGTTTTTGAAAATTAAATACTGGCATAATTAATATGTTTTTTTTATTTCGAATATAATTCGACGATTAATTGTTCTTTAATGTTTTCTGGTATTTCCTCTCTTTCAGGGATGGAAACGAAAACCCCTTCCATTCTATCACTATTCCAAGACATCCATTCGTATACAGATGAATTGTTTGATAGTGCATTTTCAATTGAACTAATAGTTTTTGATTTTTCTCTTACTCCAATAACTTCTCCTGGTTTAATTGTTCTGGAGGGGATATTACATAGAACTCCATCAACTGTAATATGTCTATGACTAACAAGTTGACGAGCAGCACTTCTTGTTGAAGCAATACCTAATCTATATACAATATTATCTAGTCTGGACTCACACAACTGAAGTAAAACTTCACCAGTAACACCCTTACTTTGGTTAGCTTTTTTAAATAAATTTCTGAATTGGCGTTCTAAAATACCATAAGTGTATTTTGCCTTTTGCTTTTCCATTAATTGAATAGCATATTCAGATTTCTTACCTCTTCTTCTATTATTGCCGTGTTGGCCTGGAGGATAATTTTTCTTTTCAAATGATTTGTCTTCTCCGAAAATCGGTTCGCCAAATTTTCTTGCAATTTTAGTTTTTGGACCGGTGTATCTTGCCATATTTTTATGTTTTTAATTTTTGTGAATTAAGGTCTGTCCTTCGACAAAAATTTAGTTAATTTATACTCTTCTTCTTTTTGGTGGTCTACATCCATTATGAGGCATTGGTGTAACGTCAAAAATTTCTGTTACCTCAATTCCGTTATTATGAATAGTTCTGATAGCTGATTCTCTACCATTTCCAGGACCTTTTACATATACCTTTGCCTTTCTCATCCCTGCATCATGAGCTACTTTTACAGCTTCTTCTGCAGCTAATTGAGCTGCGTATGGAGTATTCTTTTTAGAACCTCTAAATCCCATTTTTCCAGCAGATGACCAAGAGATTACCTCTCCTTTTTTATTAGTTAATGAAATAATAATATTATTAAATGAAGCATTAATGTGTGCTTCACCAAATGAATCTACTATAACTTTTCTTTTTTTAGATACTGATTTAGCCATATTTAATATTATTTAGTTACTTTCTTTTTATTAGCAACTGTTTTTCTTTTACCTTTTCTAGTTCTAGAATTATTTTTTGTTCTTTGACCTCTAAGTGGAAGTCCTGTTCTGTGTCGTATTCCTCTGTAACAACCAATATCCATTAATCTTTTAATATTAATTTGGTTTTCAGATCTAAGTTCTCCTTCAATTTTAAAATTACCCACAGCCTCTCTTACCTTAGCAGTGTCGTCATCGTTCCAATCAGAAACTTTTTTATCTTCACTTACATTTGCTGAGTGTAGAATTGTTTTAGCTCTAGATTTACCTATTCCGAAAATATAGGTTAAAGCTATTACTCCACGTTTTTGTTTGGGTATATCAACCCCTGAAATTCTTGCCATAATTTATCCTTGTCTTTGTTTGAATCTAGGATTCTTTTTGTTAATTACATAAAGTCTTCCCTTTCTTCTAACTATTTTACATTCGGGACTTCTTTTTTTTACAGATGCTCTTACTTTCATAATTTTAGTGTCTATATGTTATTCTAGCTTTAGTTAAATCATATGGGCTCATTTCTAATTTAACTTTGTCACCAGGTAATAGTTTAATATAATGCATTCTCATTTTACCAGAAATATGTGCAGTAACGACATGTCCATTCTGTAATTCAACTCTGAACATAGCATTTGAAAGAGCTTCAATTATAGTACCGTCTTGTTCTATTGCTGCTTGTTTTGCCATATTATGCTAATTTTCTTTTTTTACCAGTTTTCATTAAACCATCATAATGACGATTTAATAAATATGCGTTAAT
>Ga0222718_10000303_pt1 | contig 53901 bp, 42 predicted proteins | sample C33_27DmetaG_FD_165045 | JGI IMG/M metagenome (GOLD analysis project Ga0222718, IMG submission 165045) | Estuarine water microbial communities from San Francisco Bay, California, United States - C33_27D | ecosystem: Environmental > Aquatic > Marine > Unclassified | place: USA: California... | reverse complement strand
TTGAATACCAGTGGCACCTTGAATACCAGTGGCACCTTCATCTCCTTGTGGTCCTTGTGGACCAGTTGCACCTTGAATACCAGTGGCACCTTCATCTCCTTGTGGTCCTTGTGGGCCAGTTGCACCTTGAATACCAGTGGCACCAGTAAAACCAGTTGCACCAGTTGAACCGGTAAACCCAGTGGCACCAGTTGAACCAGTAAACCCAGTTGCTCCAGTTGCTCCAATTGCACCACCCCCTGTACCAGTCGTACCAACGTATCTAAATCCTCTTACCCAAAAATTTAATTGAGCAGGATATGTGGTTGGGTCATTTTGAATTGTAGTAACTAATGAATTAGATAAAAATAGTAAACCTTGCGAATAATTCCATACCCATCCTACTTCACTATTTGCACCACTACCTTGTCCAGTACTAGTAGTAATAAGAACACCACCACTTGCAGGATCTCCACTATATAATAATATCTCGTATACATTGGAGGGGGTACCTGTGCTATCAGGAACTGATGGTGGAGATACCCATAAATCTTTTCTACCGGAACTTGGTGTATTATAATTATTCCAAGCAATCCAAGTATTATCTAAACCTGTAGTTACTTTTGATAATCTCGTTGATATTACAGAGGGTACAGTAGGCTGAGAATTAAATGGGTCACCTAATTCATTTTCCACAATACCGGTTAATGGTCCGCTAACTATGTCACCTATTAGATCATTAAGTTTATCCTGATAAGTTGTACCTGTTGGCACATTAGAGGTAACTGTATTATATTGAGAAAGTATCCTCCTAGGTAATACTGCTGGTAAGTTTTCTAACTTAGATTGATACCAAAATGACCCTGAGTCAGCATCAATAACATTACCTGCTTGTACTTTAAAATTTAACCGTCTTACTTCTTCTGGAGTAAATCCCATTATTATCTTTTTATTTTATCTTTTATCTGTTTTATATATTCTATAAACAGATTGCTCCATTACTTTCAGTAGAACCATTTGAAAATGTTAAAGTAACATTTATTCTATCTAAACTAATGTTAGGATCCACTAATTGAATCTCCATCCAAAAACCATCTACACAGTACTGTGTATTAGAACCAAATGTAAAGTCACAACTATTTCCTGAGTTAACAGTTCTTATTAAAGAACCTGCTGAATCTACACCACTCGCGCCATCATCAAAAGGCTGAAACGGAAGACCACTATTAAATAAACCACCGTGAACTGATAAAGGATTTGCATTAAATCCAAAAGAACCAGAACTGTTAGTTGCTTCTCTTCTTATATACACCTTAAGATCACTGCTTGCTAAAAGAGCAGATGCAGTACTGCCATTAAAGTCACCTTCAAAACTTAAAGTTACATTTGAAATAGGTGTAGCCGTACTAGTATAAAATCTTCTATGATAAACCGGTATATTTGTTAATCCACTATAATCAGGATTAGTTCCGTTCTTATCTGGTTTATATGATGTTAAATCTGGTATTGTTGTTCCAACCTGTGGACTATCACCATCATCTGCAAAAAACTGAGAACCTTGTAAAAGCCTACTTCCTACAACACAACCATTTTCAAATGTACCGGCAGAACCAGTTCCATTAGCCGGTTGTGTTGGATCTGCTAGTGATTTAGTACTATCCCAAACATCATATGTGCTTGTTCCAATATTTCTATATAGTCTTTCAGATTCATCAGCAAAGGCTTCACCTAAATTAGTAGAGCATGTACCCCAAGTATCTACAAGAATGGAATGTGTGACAGAATTTAAATTAGCATTTCCCCATGGGTCGTAAACCGCAGAATTTACAGAAGCGGCATTTCCTCTATATCTAAAATTAGTATTATTAATTGCCCAGTCAGTTTTTGAATAATCTACATCAGAAGCATTATAAAAATCTGGCCAATTAGTACCACTGAACCCTGCATTATTCCATGCAGTAACTTGTATACTAGGTAATCCGAACTGTTGAGGAGAATCTTGTAATCTAAAGTTCCAAAGAGAATCACCACTTCTACCTTGTGTGTTTGCATTAAAATCTTGAATATCAGTAACATCAATTTCCCATTCGGAATTTAAAATATAATACTCAACACCGCTTAAGTGCTTTGTTAAAATATTTGCAGGAGTTTGGGATTCAGCAATAGTAACACTTCCTGCAATATTAGCAGTAGATAAATTGGTATCAAAAAATACATCTTGTAGAGATGGATCATAAGATTGAGAGTCTGGTAAAGTATTACCGTTTGGTCCAAAGTAATCATAAGTACTTCCTGTGTCTGTTCCTGTATCTGTTGTGTGGCTAATTTTTATATGGAATCTACCACCGTCCAAACTGTTGTTTGATAAAACATCACCGGCATTAACTGTAATAGTAGGTTTGGCTTTAAATTTACCTGTATCTGCTGCATAATTACTAATTTGAACAGTAATTCTTCCACCTGGCCCATTATTTGGACCATCACTTGTTATAGGTGGTGTTGTATAAGTTTCCAAAACAGTTGAACCATTAGCATCATATACCTCTACCGTCATAGTAGAATCTCCACCAAAGCCTGTTACATCCTCTACTGTTGTAAATGTAAGTGTACCTGATCCCGCATCAGTATATGCAGGTTTATTATTTGTTGCTTCCCAACCTCCAGTATTAAAAGGGCTACCTTCTGATGTAGGCTTACTAATTCTAGGTGTATTAGTAAACGTGGTAATATTACAATTACATTCACCGTTTGTAGTACCACTTGTTGTATTAAAATAAGATGCGAATGTTGGTGGTGGAATATAAACATTTACCATTCCTGGTGTACCGCTACCTGCTGCTAATACATCAGCACCTACAAAATTAATTGTTGGGTAAGTTCCTACGTCTATACCTTCATCCTTTACATGTACTCCTGCAAAAGTTAATTCATTGTTACCGTCTATAATTAGATTAGTTTGACCTGAATCTAATTTTAATGAAATTTGCTCATCAGTACCTACTGTAGTAATATCAATGGCCTGTCCTGCAATAATCGGAGAACCTCCTCCACCAGTAGATGATATTGTAATTGTATCACCACTAGGAGTGCTTACTGTTGTTAATTGTATATCTGCACCTGCAACTAAAGTTGGGTTATATGCCGAATCAATGAAGTCGCCTAGTGTGGTTTCTGTCATTAAATCACCAGCCTCAAAAAGTGCCTTTAATTGATATTTTGGTAGTACTGCCATTATACCTTATTTATTTTGATTTTAAAAGTTCCATGTACTTATCAAATGATAAAAGTAACATTTTCTTTTTCTTTTTCTTTTTTTCTTCAGGATCATCACCACTACCAACCTTTTGTGTAGCAAAAGAATTTGCAGAACCAGGATCTCCAGGAAGCTCAACTGCTCCCATACCCTGTACATTCATATTAGGATTTAGTCCAACAGTACCTGCTTCATTTTCATTAATTAAATTATCCACTATTTAATGTTTTGTTTAAACCATCGGTCCATCCAGCCTTTGAGTTCTCTTTGTGCAGGTTTAATATCAGATGGCTCTGTCATAGGACCAGCTTTCCAAGCATCCCATAAAGTTTTAATCTTACCTAAAGCATTTGCGATTTCAATTGAATCCATAGACTCAATATATTCTTCATTGACCTCAGTAGATTCATTTACTGAAAATTCATGTAATCCTTTTAAATTTTTCATATTGTTATTTTTGTTTTCTTTTATTGGTTCTAATATATTTTGTAATGGCTTATAAAAACTATGTATACTTTTAGGAGTCATTTTCTTAAAAGTCTTTTCATCATCTATCTTCAGTGCATTACGAACTTTAGATGCTGAAATGTTATCATCAGTCCTAAAAATTTCATATCCTTTAAAATCAGGATCTACTCCTAATTGATCTCGGTATGATTGTTTGTCAATCATTGCACCGTATGATTTTTTTCTATCCGTCCCATATCCCCACATCACAGGTTCATAAGCAGGCCTTGCTGCCGCAAACATTGTATCAATTGAACCATTAGGAACTACAATAGCAGTTTCTAAAAATGGATATTGTTTTGCCATCTTAGCAAACATTGCTTGTTGCATTTCTTCATCAAACGGTCTTTTCTCAGGATCGTTATTTTTTCCTCTAACTAAAAATACAACAACAGGTAAACCATTTTCTTTATACATTTTTTCAAATACTTTAACGTGACCTAATGTAAAAGGTTGGAATCTACCAACAAACATATTAACCTTTTTCTTACCTTGTTCTTTATGAGGAACTTTTAAAGCTTCATTAATAGGAGCAGTTGCAGTTCTTACTCTTTGTCCATAAGGTGATAATGAATATCTCTTAATGCCTGTTTCATCTTCACTAATATTAAACAATCCTAAATTTCTTTTAAGCCATCTCTTATGGGCCTTTATTTCAGATAATATATTGTTAACCTCATCCTCAGTTAAATGACCATCAGCAACAGCATCTAAGATAGCAGAACGAACTCTTGCTGCAGTAGATACATTTTTAGCTGGATGCTTTTCGGTATATCTTCTCTTAACCGTTACTCTTTTTTCTGTTATAAAATCTTGTATGTTTTTTAAATTATCCATGTTCACTTTTTTTATTTATTCATCTTAAGATTTCGTTAACCTAGCCACTTATTACTCTCTTTACAATTAACAACTCTGGCCGGCATTTTATTTGTTGGTTTTCCTGTTTTACTGAAGCCTGGATTATCAGCATAATTCATACAAGCCATATCAGAAACTCCATTTGTTTCTTTTATTTTCATTTTTTGTTTTCTTCTATACTGTTTCTTTCCATTTTTTAATTTAGGATTACCTTCCATGTCTAATATTACGATTGGCTTGCCATCTTTATCTTTCATAACATCAGGATTATCAGGATTAGATGTACCGGCATCTGCAGGATCAGTATTATAAGAACGGTTGGTAAATGATTGAGACATCTGTTGTTTGTTATTAACATCTTGCATTATTTTACCATTCATATCCATTGCAGTCCATCTCCTAACCAATAAATCTTTAGCATCATCTTCACTTAAGTCAATACCTTTTTCTTTATATTCTTTAATAACATTACCTATCATTTTCTTGTCAGCACGTTTTTCATAAACCGCTCTCTTCTTGTCACTAAGCGGATCTAATCCTTCTAAATCTACATCATATTTTTTAGCTAAACTTTTGGCATTATTAGTTACACCTTCTAATGTTTTAAACGGCGGCTCTTCTTGTACATTGTAAATGTCATCATATTGCTTATTTGTCAAATCTTGTAAATCTGATTTTATTTCTGCACCTTTAATCTTATCATTAAAGTCAGCATATTCTGTAGCATCTATTTTATTACTTGATTGGCTAGCTCCACCTGCTTCATATTTAATAGAACGAGTACCGCTCGAGGTTGTCATAACATTAATATGTTTGTTTACTTCTTCAGGTGTTGCATCTGCCGGTAGTTCAGCAGGATCAAATGTAATTACATCACCTAATGGAAAGTTTGCAGCATCCGGAGAAACTGAGGCTCTACCTTGACTTAAGTCTTCCATCATAGCAAAAGTTTCTACTAAGTCTGGCATACCTGGTCTAGTATGAGGATCATTTATCATTTCCAATAAAGTATCATCCATTTGTTTTTTAAATTCTTCCTGTGTTATTTTACCATCTGCAAAATCAGATGCAGCTGTATCAAAATCATCTAAAGCTTTCTGTAACTTAGGTGACGGTGTTATCTTTGGTGGAGAATCTAATATTTCTTTAACTTTACCTGTTACATTTTTTGAAACGGCCTTAACTGCTTTCTTTTGACCATCTTTTGTAAACACGTCTATTTCTTGATCATTTTCATCTAAGATAGGAATTATAGTTAATTCTTTTTCTTGTATTGCTTTGATCTTTTCATTATTCTGCTTTCTAAAAGTTTCATTAATAGCAACATATCTATTAATCTCTTCTTCTGTTGCATCAGGTTTTGCCTTTTTAAATTTTTCTTTGAGATCAGCCTTTTGGTCTTCAGTCATAGGAGGAGTGTTTTTCATCTCTACACCGTTCTCACCACCAATCTTAACACCACCTGGATCATAATCTTTATCACCAGGCTTTCCTTTAGGTTCTATTTTAGAAACCTTTACTGGAACTGCTTTAGGTTTATTTCCTTTTGAGTCGGTGTGTATGTTAGTAGGTGCTAATCTTTTACCATTAGTTCTAGGTATTCCATTTTGCATAGGAACTAAAACACCTAGCTCTTCGGCATCATCCATTATCTTAGCAGTTTGACCTTTAGTAAAAGCTTTACTGTATGATAAACCTGTTTTCTTATTAAATCTATTACCTCTACCTGAGCCTTCATATTCATCAGATTGTCCTACATACATTTTATTTGTATCGGTTCCTAACGCATTTCTATTAATACCACCTTCTTTAAAAAATTTCTCTAAAGCAGCCTTTCTTTCAGGTGAACCAGGTTCAGCCATTTCATAATCGGTTAAATTCTTAACAAACGATTTAGCCTCTTCTCTTTGTTTTGGATCTTCAATTTTATCTATGTCTTTTGCTATATCAAACGCAGCAGGGCTTTTCTTTTTATCAATTTTAGTATAATCAAAATCTTCTTTAGGCTCAGCTTCTTTTTCTTTGCCTCCAATTATTTCTTTTGCCTTTTTATATGCTGGTGTATCTTTATCATAACCAAGTGCAGATGAGACTTTTACTTGCCTTCCTGTTTCTGGGTTTTTAAATTTTTGATCTTCAATATTATCTTCTAATATAATTTTACCTAACTGAATAAAATTATTGTAGTCTAATACTTTATCTTCAATTAATAATTCTTCAGCATTAGGTAAAAGAGATTCATTAGTAGATTTAATTTTTAAGTAATCATCAAAAGTTTTAAATTTGCCATCATCCTTTGTTTGAATTACATCAGTTACTTTATCTACCATTTTATTAAAATCTTCAATAACTGATGGTGTCATAATATTACCTGTGTTCTTTCTTTTCTTTTTTAAAGAACCTAGCATTATTTTAAATAAGTCTTTTAGTTTAGGATTACTGTTAAGTATATCTTTAGTTCTTTGACTTGGTATTAATTCTACGTTTAAATCAAATTCATCACCTTTTGCAAATTCAGCTTTTTCAATATCAATTTTTGTAATGTCCTTACCTCTCTTGGTTACATAGTCATTAAAAATATTAGATACCAGTTCTATGTATCTCATATCTTCAGTATCACCTAATATCTCATGCTTCTTAATTCCTCTTTCTTCTATAAACGCTAAAAGATCCAATAAAATAATTTCATTAATATCAGCAGGAGCCTTTCTTAGATCTATAGGTTCCTTTTCTTTCATTAAATTAATTGTATAGGGATCTATTAACTTAGCAGCAATAACTTGTTTGGTACCGGATTTATAAAATTTAAATACAATAGATTCTATAGGCTTCTTAAGATCGTTTTGTAAAGTTGTTGATTGAATATTAGGATTTAAAATTTTAAGTAAATATTCAGCAAATGAATTAGTACTAAAAATCTCAGCATGATCTTCTTTTGGCGTTTCTAAAAATTCCTTAATCTTTTTCTTTTGATCTTCTGTTAAGTAACCTTTAAATAATGGAAGTAGTGGAGTAACACCTAATGCGTTTGCCCAGTCTCTAATTACTCTAGGATCTTCTATAACCTTTGTAACTTTACCAGCCGGTGTCATTACTTTAATATGAGTAAGTACTAAATTATTTTTAGGTAGCTTATCATAAGTAATAATACCAGGATTAGTATTTACAAAGTATTGGAAACAGAACTTCCAATTCTCAGGAATGGAAGAAAGGTTTTTGCTAATTACAGATTTTATAAAATTAATAGGCTTTTCATAATAAACCATTATAGTCCTATCAATTAAATTAATAGGCCTTTGGTTTCCACCTTTATAAAAAGTAATTCCTTCACCGTCCTTTTTAAATGAAAATGAAGAACCTGATAATTTTTCGGATACTACAAGATAGTCCTTAAAAAGATCTTCTATTAATTGTTGGCCTGCATCTTTATAAATTTGAGTTAACTCTTTCATTTGCTTATTTTATATTGTCAATTTATATATTCTTTACATTAACAGCTATATAAAAAAGGATAGCACTATACCTATCCTTTATCATACTCTATTATCATCAGAGTATATACAAATACTACAAATATTAACTCTTAATACAGGTGATTAAAATAGGTGTAACTGTTGTTTATCTACCGTATTTAATTATACCTAAAAGTTGATTAAGTGGGGCAAAAGCACCAGTTAGTTTATAGAGCTTACCGTTATATCTGAATACAATACCTTCACTCGGATAAATTGAATCTAAACCACCAATCCTATCTAATTTAGCAAGTTGGTCTTCAACTCTTTTAATTTGATCAACACCACCACCTTTTCTTATCTTAGTAGTTTCTTTATCTAAATATGCTCTTAGTCTTTGTGCTTCATCAGATGGGTTAGCTGCTACAAAATTACTTGCATTTTTAATTATAGTAGCACCAAGCTCTAGAAACAGATCTTCGAAAGGTTTAATGTTTTCTTTATACTTTTTCTTAACATCTTCTTTATCATACTTTTTAACTAAAGCAGCCTCATCTTTACCAATCTGCTTAGCAAGAGATCTCAAATTTAATGTCTTTTTATCTCCGTATGCCCAACGCCTTAAAAGCCCTTCCTTTACATCCTGTGATAGGTTAGGAAAATCGGCATCTATCAATTCTCTCCACCACATTTCATGGTACCTTGATACCTCATCACTATCACCTAAGCCGTATCTTCTCTGTAGTGCAGTTACCTTATTATCGAATTTTTTCTGATTTGTACTAAAATCAACATCTTTTTGTAATTGTAGAATTCTAGGTGGGATAATTCTAAAGGTCTTACCTATATTAGATTTTACCTTTGATAAGATTTGCGGAATCTCCTTGGCAGGTCTACTATCAGTATCCAAAATATTTCCATCACCATCGGTTTTTGTAATATTATGAAATTGGATAACATCGGTATCATAATTAATTACATTAGGATTTTTTGAATAGATAAGCTCCATGTTCATAAAGTTCTTACCGTTATCAAATATTTCTTCCTGTTTAGCTTGAGGTAACTTAGATAAAAGATTGGCTAAATCCTTTGCAGCAAATACAAAAGTTTCACCAACAAGTGGAACTGAATGAGCCTCAAACTTAGAAACGAATTGATCAAGGCTCATTGGGTTTTTAGTATCACCAGTATTTCTGGCAAACATAACCTTACCATCCTTCATAGTAACAAAAAGATTTTGGCCATCAGTTTTTTCAATCGGCTCTTCTTCAAAGTTTAATTCACCTCTAAGACCGGCGTCAATAATTTTTCTAAAATCACCAAAAGTTAAACCCTTATCGTCATAAGGATGGCTCATGTGACCGGCGGCACCACCTTCAAAAAGAAATGGCTGACCTTTGTCAGTCAGCCATTCTTCAAACAGTTTTATATGTTTCATTAAATTTGTTTATTTGTTATGATCCCATCGTAGATTGTAAAGCTCCGACCATTGCGCCGTAATCTTCACCATACTTCTTAAGTAATCCATCAGCAGTTTCAGTTGCTTTAGTTTCATCAAAGTCATCTCCGAATGCATCTTTCAGAATAGCCATTGCATATTCTTTAAATTCATCAGCAGAAGTAATTTCCTTTTCTGTAATTTTAGCTTCTCCAACTAATTCTTTGCCCTTTGATTCAGGTTGTACTTTTACCTTACCCATATCCATTATATCACCTGCGATACCAGCAGCAGTTTCAGAACCATCGCCTTTTTCTGTAGGAACTTCAGTAGCATCCTTAAGATCATCAGCTTCACCTTTTACTTCAGCTGTAATGTTTTGATCTTTAGTAACCAATTCTTCACCTTTTGATTCAGGCTGCTCTTTTGGCTTACCCATATCCATTATATCCCCAGCAATACCAGCAGCAGTTTCGGAACCGTCACCTTTTTCTGCAGGGATAGCGAGACCATCATCACCTGCTTCTTCATCAGCAATTTCATCTCCTTCTACTTTAGTGATTACTTCACCAACAGCTTCTTCAACAGCCTCTTCTTCTTCGGCTTCAACATCTTCCTCTTCTTCATCAACAGAATCATATGCTTCAGTTACAAAGTTTGCAAATGACATGATTCTTGATTCATTCTTGTCATCATCATCATCATCATCATCATCTTCTTCCTCTTTGTCATATTCAACATCTTTCTTTAATGCATCAATTTCAGCATCATCAGATTTAACAGCGCCTTTATAGTGGTCTTCTTTTTCTTTATCATCTTCATGATCCACTTTAACATCACCTTTATCTTCTAATTCATCGCCTTTCATTTCGTCATCTTCACCTTCGTCTTCATCGTCGTCTTCAGCAAGAGGTTTAGCAGATGCCGCTACAGGAACAGCATAATCTTCAGGTTCTTCATCGTCATCATGATATTTTACATTCTTATTTACTGTAACTTCCTTTTCTTTAATAAAATCCTCAAAAGCCATAATTCTTTTAGTAGCAGCTGGGGACTCTTCCTCTTCAGCAGCAACCTCAACACCATCCTCATCTTCTACTTCATCAGCTTCAGCAGGAACCTCGTCAGTAATTGCAGGATCGTCAGAAACCTTATCACCAGCTTTATCTTCTAAATCTTCAGGTTCACCTTTAGCCAATACTTCATCCTCGATATCTTTTGCCGTATCTTCTTCAACTTCTTCAGTTTCTTCAGCAACTTCACCGGTAGCATCGACTTCCTTATCTTCTTCCTCTTCACCTTCTAAAGATTTAGGCTCGCCTTTCTTTTTTAATTCAGCTTCAATATCTTCAGCTCTGTCTTCTTCAATCTCTTCTTCGGAAATATCGTCCTTTGGAGAAACGTCTTTTATTAATCCTTCTAATTTAGTTAGAAGATTCTTTTCTTTCTTTAATTCTTCAACGCTTTCGAATCCCATCTTTTTGACAAGATCCATTACAGCATCGTGATTAACATCTGCCGATTCATTAATTGAACCTTCGGCTTTTGCTATCATTGAAAACTTTTTGATTGGTTTCATTATAATTATCTTTTTTTGATTCTTTTTTTATATATCCATCTCTCATGAGAAAGATATTCTATATTAGTATCTAACATTTTGTACCTCAAAAGGAAATTTTTCTTCTTTGTAAATTTTTCTTCGTTCCATACCATGTCTATATATGTAATTCACCCAGTCATGGTCATCTACTTTATACCGGAAGTCATCAATAAAGTCATATATTTTTACCACATCCTTTGATGAATGTTTTCTTAAACCTCTACCAATTGATTGCCTAATAATAACTTCTGATTTAAAGGATTCAGTAAAAAATATGTTATGTATATTTTTAATAGAAATACCTGTTGAAAAGGTACCGTATGATGCTACAATTATAACATCGTCATTCTTTTCCATTCTCTTTTTAAACTCTTCCCTAAAGTCAGACTTAACAGATCCATCTACATAATAGACTTTTTTATCTGTTATTGTTCTAAGTTTTTGATAGATCTTTTCCCCGTATGCTATTTTATGAAATAAGACTAATGAGTTAGAGGTCGACTTTTTAATTACTTGGCAAATAAAATCTAGTCTCTTTTCACTTTCATTAATAAAGTTTTGTTCTAAACTAAATAACTTTTGCCTGTCATAAGGATTTTTAGATAGTGATGAAAATGCCTCCTTTTGGGAATCTGTTGCATATTCCATATGAATCTGTAATACTTTACATTTTGCAATATAACCTTCATCTTGTAAATGAGCAGCCTTTACTTGTGTAACTAAAGGGCCCATTGCCGACATTAAACTTAGTCTATTTACAGTTCCTCTTTTAGGAATAGTACCACTTAAACCAAATCTATAATCACAGTGCCAGCATTTATCCATAATTTTTTGTATAGAATTGGCTTTTGCTTTATGCGTTTCATCTACAAAGACAGCATCAAATTGGCTAAAGTATTCCTCATCCTTTTTAGTTAATGATTGATATGTACCAATAACTACATTAGAACTTTTTCTTAGTTTAACTCCTGCATAAATTTGCTGAATCTTAATAGGTACTCTGCCTTTATTGTATTCTTCAAAATCTCCACTTGCCTGTACTACCAAACTTACATTAGGTACAATCATTAAGATTTTCTTTTTACCTAACTGTTCCATCATATAAGCAACCACCATAAATGAAATTAAAGTTTTACCTGCCGATGTTGCTAATTCAGCTAAACATCTTCTATACTTTAAAATTTTAAGAGCAGCATCAATTTGATAATCTCTAGGTTTAATTTCAGAGGTAGCAAAAAATTCATCTACCCAAGATCTAAATATTTCTTCATCTATAGAAGTATCAAAAATATCAGTAATACCGTTTAATGTAAATTGATAATCATATTCTTTACAAATATCAATTACTTCTTTCCATAGACCTGCAGGAATTTTATTTCTTTTAATAAATGAAATGTTACCATCCCATACCTTTTTCTTTACTAATGGGTGGAATCTCCAGCCTTCTATTTTCTTAGTAAGACTAGATTTTAACTGTTCATATTCCAACTCGGTACATGAATCAATTACTAAAAACTTTTTATTTTCAGACAGAGATAATTCCATTAAAATTCTTTATCATCCAGATTAATTCTGTTTCTTATTGCAAACGCCATATTATCTAAGGTCTTAATACATTCATAATAATAATCTATATGAGATTGTAACATATCTATTTGTTGCCTAAGAGAAGAAAGATCTGCTTTTATAAATTGGTTCTTTTCACCATTAGTTAATTTAACATCATAATTAATTGAATACTCTCGGTATTGTTGTTTATAATACCTATCCCAAGTAGCGTTCCTTTTATATATGGTAGTTTTAAAATCAGTTACCTTATCTAATAGCATTTGCCTATATGATAACATTCTTACTTGACATTCAGCCAATTCATTCATATTTTTTAGCTTAGCAACAAGGTCTTTAATTTTTGCCTTCCAATCATTTCGGTCTGTCCCTAATCTAATTTCTAATTGCTCGTTAGCTTCCTTTATTTGTTTATCGTCAAATGCCATTAAAATATTCCTTTATCGTTATTAGTCTTTTTATACTGTTTAATCTTTGGTTGAAATTTGCGTTTAGGTTGAGGTAATACAAAACTAGTTTTTACATCATCCGCCTCTATTTTTTTAAACTTAGTAAATAGTTTAATCTTTTTCTTAGAGGTTTCTAAGTCATCATAAAAATCATCAAATTGCTCAGTCACAAATTCATTATAATTTTTTATCATATAAATATAAGATCTAAATGGTTGTTTGTAAAATATTTATCCAACTGATTTAAACACCCAGTTCTATGCTTATATTCATATTTAACCAGATCATTTAAATCTTTTACTTTTTTGGAAGGTATTCTAAAATCCTTTAAAAATTTATCCCACATAAAAACCGTGTTACCGTTTTTAAGTTTTTGTATCATTTTAGATTTACCTTCAATATCATTATCAAAGAAATACCTAACGGTTGGTATTTCATCAAAATCTAATATTTGTTTTTTAACACCAGTAAGACCAATAGTATTTGTCATAAAGAAAGAATCTATAGGTCCTTCAAATACGGTAAACTCTCTACTTAAATCTGTAGTAAGTATACCGAAGATCATTGATATTTTATTAAGAGAATCTAATTCTTCTTCTGTCACCTTTAAAGGTTTCTTTAACCTATCATATATTCTTTCTATATTCCAGGTTTTATATTTAGGACCGCCGTTATCATCTAATGCCCTTACTTGAAATCCTACAATCTTATTAGCAGAATTTAAATTAAAAACATAAAGCTCTTTTCTTCTTGGATCATAACCAAACTTTTCAGTCTTATGATGAAGTAATCTACTCTTAAGATATGGGTATGCCCGATATGTTAAAGAATTAATTGGATATACATTAAATCCTAATGCAATCTCATCAAAAGATAACGCAAATTGATTTGCCTTTTCAAATAAATGAAATTCTAAAGTTTCACCTAATGAAAAGTTTTTCTTATTTTCCTTAATGAAATTAATTACATCGATACGATCTTCACCTTCAAAGTTTTGATTATGATCTTTAAGAAAAGTATCTAAGCTTTCATGAGCAGAGCAATTATAGCAATGGAATTGTAAATTATTCCAATAAAGGTTACCCCTTTTCTTTCTAGGTGAATCGTGTGAATCTCCACAGTAAGGGCATGCAAAATTTAAACGCTCCTTACTTTCTAATATTCTCCTTTTTTCTGAATGAGAATGATTAAGGTGAAGAACTCGGACCACCTTATCGATGATCCGAGCTTTCATTTCAGAAGATATTACTACTTCTGTTCCCATATTATTAAAGGTCTAATCCGTTAATAAAATCATCAAAATCATCTCCCTTAGAAGAATCTTCAGATTTAGTTTCTGATGCAGCCGGTGCAGATGTAGTTTCAGTTACACTTGCCGCGGCAGCTTCAGACTTTACAGGTTCTGGTGCAGCTTGTGCTCTCGTAACAGTTTCAATAGATGAACCTGGATTACTGAATTGTGAAAGTACACCCATTACTTTATTTCTCTGCTCATCAGTCCATGGGCGATAATCAAAGTTTGCTAACTCTGGTGCATCTTTAATGTAATCAAGAATTGCAGTTCTGCCTGCATCATCAGAAGTTACTGCTTCTTCATTAATCGTCATAGCAGATTTACTTCCTTGAAATTTACAAGAATCATAGTTAGGATAACCACCTTTCTTAGAAATTACTAATTCAAAATTCTTTCCTTCAAATGGATCGAATACTTGAGTAGGTTCATCGAACTGTGGATTTAATTCCTCATCAATTTTGGCTTTAATCTTATAACCAAATTTCATGATTTTAACTTGTCCTTCTAAATCTCTGTTCTGTGGATCCTTTACGATTTGTACCAATGCATAAAATACTTCTCTACGCTTAAGTCCTTCCGACATCTTTTTGTCTACAGCAGATTCAGAATTTCTAAGTTTGAAGAACATGTCTTGTACTGCACATTTTTCTCCAACGGTTGAAGGTGAGTCTACATAAAAGCCGTTTCCATCTCTATCTTCTAACCAATAGACATATTTACGAACGAAAGGTTTACGTGGATTTTTTACATTAGGAAGAAACCTAATTAATGAACGGTAAGTACCGTCTTGTCCCTGGTCGGGTTTTGGTGTGTACAGATCGCTACTTGGTGCGGGTCTGTCTCCAGTGTCAAGGTCCTTGACGCTTACACTGAAAATGTCGAATTCATTTGCCATTTTAATTGCCTTTTTATTTTTACTTTGTTATTAATTAATGGATATAACGCAGCGCTGCCTATTTAACTTGCCCGGGAATTGCCAATATACTTTGCCTTGTTATATGCCTGTTTATAAGTCCCTGAATAATATCAGTTCCTTTGTTTATTATATATTCATATCTCTATTTAGTTTCACACTAAATAAAAAAATTATTCTATAATAGCAGTTACATCATTTTCTCTAATGCTGAATATCGTCTCACCATTATATTTGAATTCTGTACCTGCTAAATCATGAAATAATACCGTTGCCCCTACCTTATAATCTGCATCTTCTATATCGGACCCAACAGAAAGGATGGTACCAGAATATGGCGGAGCATACTGACCTTCAGTTTTTGGTACATATATACTACCGATTTTTTCCGGTTGTTCATCTTTTTTAATAAATATTCTATTTTTTATTGCTTTTATCATAATTTTCTGAAACTAAGTTCTAAACTCTATATATAAAATATACTAAATTAAAGAAAGAGAAGTATGTAATTACTAGATTCAAAGTATTTAGTGGTTTTCAAGTATAAAGTATTTAATGATCACTTCCTTTTTCTTTATTTGCATTTAATATAAAATACGCATCTACTAGGTCATCTATCGGTTTAGGGATCTTTTCTGTAAAGTCTTTATCTTGAGTCCATTTCCATAAATCTGTTTTCCTTAAATTTTTATCATTAAAAACATCATCCTGGAATGCCTTTACCATGTAATGTTTATTTGCATTACCTTTACCGGCTAACTTCTTAACATGGGAAGGTTGATATATTGAAATATTTTTTACACCCCATGCATTAACTATTTCATTTCTTAAAAAGGTATTATACTGAACAATATCAATAAATGAGTTACCTTTTGATCCGTATGAAAATCCTTCTAGTGCAATTTTATGACTATCCGTTCCATATAAGGTTATTAGAATATTTGAAATTAATTCGGCTATATTTTGGCCGTCCGTGAGTTTCTCCCGTTCCCTAAGTAAAAAGTCTTTGTCTTTTACTTGTCTATAATATGGAAATCCTAAAATGGTTTTATTATCCATTAATTCCTTGTGAACTGAAAACGCTTTAGGAATCTTTCGCCCTTCTTCATCCCATATTCTATTACCATAATTAAAGAATGTAATAAATGTGTATTTGCCTTTATGGTCCTGTGTACATGTACCTGGACTATTAAGAGAGAAATCTATGCCTGTGTAAATCAATTATAATGAATTAAATGCGCTTACCTAATACTGCACCTAATGCAGCACCAACCAAACGACTTGTTAGTAAATCATATAAGGCACCTTTTTGAATACCTAATACTTTAGCAATTGCTTTACCTACAGCCTTACCTAAAGCAAACCCTGTAAGACCACCTAAAATAGAACCTAGTATTCCTTCATTAACTATTTCTTCCATTGCAGATTCTAAATCTTTACCGTTATTATGATCTTCTACTAATTTATCTACAACTGCATTAATTGCTGCCTCATGCTCTTCAGTTAATTCATGTGACTCATTCAATAAATTTTGAATGTCAACCGAGTCATTAGAATTTTCTGTAAGGTAATCTTTAAATGTTTTCATTGCTCTTTCTATTTGTTTATATATTAGACAAGATTAATATTAGTTTCAAGTATGTTATAGGTGAAATTAATATCAAAGGTTTGAAATTCTATTGTGTTGCTAGAGAAGTTTAGATCTAATGCACTTACACCAGTCATAATCATATCTTTTAACTGGCATGTTACAAAAATATTACCTTCACCATCAATCATTTGTAAACCAACGCCTTCAGGTACAAAGGGTTCTTTACCGCTCCTATTATAGTAATAATCAAATACATCAATAGCCATCCAATAATTTACCCAGCCATCAAAAGCTTGCATGGTCACTGTTAACTCTTTATCAAATAATTCTTGTTTAGGTAAGCTTGTTCTAAACCTCCTAGTATTACCTGGAAAATCGTTTTGTGTAACAGGATCAAAACTAGGCCCTGGTAAATTCATTGACTGTATTCCATAATTAAAATAATCAATAGGCTCCTTAATCATAGAGCCTGGCATGCGATTTAAATATGGCTTATACTTATCTACAAGTTCCTTAGGTATAAAATTTCTAGGGAATTCAAATTTAAACTGGTTATTTCTTGCGCTTAATATCATATATTATCAATTATAATATTTCAGTGTTACCACTACTAGGTTTTATTATTACAGGGTTTGATGCTGTATTAAATTCTTGCAATAAGCCTGCTGCCTGTTGATTATATCTTATTTGTTTACCCTTCTTAGATCCTCTTGCAATTTTTGATATAGCCTTTATTTGTGATCTTTTCTTTTTTAGTCTCTCTGCTCGCTGTGCTGCCAATTGAGCATTCTTTAAAGCTAATTCAGATTCAGTAGAACCTAATTGTTCTGTTAATATAGCAACCTCATTAGTTAGTTCTGTATTGGATGCCTGTAATGCGGTAATAGTAGAATTTTGATCTTGATCTAAAGATATCATTTCAGCTAATTGTTCCTTATAATTTTCAATAATACTACGTAAACCTGCCAATTCTCTAGCATATAATAATGCCTGCTCATTCATCTTAGCGGTTAGTGTTTCTTTCGCAGCATCAGTTAACCCTAAAAAGGTTCCTGTATACAATACACTTTCATCACTAACTCCACTAGGATCTTCCATTCTGGTAGATATGTAAAAATTTTGGTTATCTAATGCTAGTATCTTTTTTGAATCTTCCTTACTTATTCTAAATAAGACTTGTCCTTTGGAGAGATCAACATCCTTTACCTGTGTCCAGTTAGGTATTCTTATTTCATCATTCTCACCTACAAATACTAATGTTAAAGTTCCAACATTGCTAAGATCTATTGGAGTATCTGCGGTATTAATAACATCATCGGCCGACGGAGAAATACCAGGTATTGCTTTAGAATTAGAATTACTTGGTCTTATTTCAGAGGTCTCGTCATATAATGTAAAAATAATATAATCATCAAATGGAGATATTCTAATAACACCATCCCCTTGTGGTAAAGCCTCAGCACTAGGATTTAGTGAAGTAAATTTTTTAAAGTATTCATTTACTGTCTTGGTTACAGCTATATTAGATTGTACACCAATCGGTTTTGTAGTAACACCTGGTTTATTAACATTAGGTGTAGATATTGATTCTGCGTTATTCTGTTGTGCTGCCATCGTCTTCTGTTATTGTTTGTATTTTAGCTGGTGAAATTGAAGCCTTTACATTTACCCTATCTCTAAATGAAGTAACATATTTTGTTTTAACAACAAGCTTCTCTACTATTTGGTCAGAAGTTTGCCCTGGGTTATTACCAACCCCACCATTATTAACTATAATATTTTCCCCATCATTAGGTGCTATTTGATTATAAACATTTGCAACTGTTGGTACAACTCCTAAATTTATTTTCATTAATCTTCTTCCATACTTATTAACATCAAACGAAGTTAATTTAGCAAGTTTTATAATTTGTGAATTGTCAGCTCTGTTATAAAGTCTTAACATATAATTAATAGAAAATGCTGCAGCTATAGCACTGTTTAAAATTATAGGCCTAAATAGAATAGGATTATCAAAACCGGTGGTTTGTGTAAATACCTGTGTACTTGTTTTGATAAAATTTTGATTAATCTGTTCACTAACATTTATTTCATGGAATACAATGTAATCACCACCAGATGAATTTAGTTGAGCAATAAAATCTGAAAATGTAGATCCTGTAACTTCTCCAGATAGTTCAAAATAATCTCCACTATCTGACTCCACAACACTTGCATAAAGATTATCATAAATATCTCTACTCGCAAATGTAGCAGCATTTATTTCTTCTACATTATAATAACTATAGCCATTATCAACAATCGTTTCATAAATACCTGTAGCTTTAAATGTAATATTTGGAGTACTTAAAAAACCTTGACCTTCTGTTAATCTATAACCTAGGCCATTAGCTACAGTAGGATTAAAAGTATTATTCATAAAGAATAGAGAAGGTACTCTCCACTCAATGTATGTAGCATATAACTGATCATTTATTAAAACTGGATCAGGGTTAAAAACTGGTGTATCATCTTTCAAGAAGTTAATTGATGATAGATTAAGTAAAACACCATCTCTCCTAGGTACTAAAGTTTCAAATATAATACCATCATATCCAGTAAAACTAAAACCAGAAATAAAATGTACTCTTATTTTATCATATGCTATATTTTGCTGTGGGCTAAATACCTGTAGCAAATCAGCAGAATTAGTTAATAGTGGATCAAAATCATTATAAGGTACTCCTATGTCAGTATCTAAATATGCATACTGTGTTTTGTTCTTATTAATAGCAGCAACGGAGATATCTCTATAATTACCCATCTCAGGTGCTACACTTTGTGTATTAAAAAGGTAACTACCACCAGTATGCTCATCCCTCATAATCTCTATAGGATAAGTACCTGTGTTAAGCTCAGTCGGGTTTGATTGACTAGTATAAATATACTCTAGTAAAATACCGTCAGCTATTTGTAAAAATTTAGATGATTCCATTCTTTTTATTTATTTACCACTGTAAAAACTTTGGAGTGTAGTTTAAACCAACTCCTACATACGGAGTAATTTGCTGGCCGCTTAAACCGACTCCTAGTTGTAAACCTAGGCCTAATGTTTTTCTGTTTTCGTATTGTAAACTTTTAAACGCTTTACCTTTTTGATCAATTAAGATCCCCTCTGCACTATTAAATGTAGTACCAGGATAATCAGTTAAAAGATTTACAAATAATTCCTTTGTTTTATTATCTCTTGTTAATGTTGCAGATAAAAATATGTTTTGCTCTAATTCTATTGTTGCATCGCCAAATGTTATAACACTATCGTTAAGTTCATAAGGTACTAAACCACCAATGTTTCTAAAACTTTTACCCCATTCTTTTTTATCTGAAAATGTTAATGCAGAATTAAATTTACCTGTGATAGTATCTAATACAATTACAGGAACTTCTACAATAACCTCTTTGATTACAGTTTCAGTTTTAATAACAGTTATTGGAGGTTTTCCTTTTTCAAATTTTAATTCATTTTCTAATTCTTCTAACGATAAATCCAGTGCTCTTATCTGTGCAGCTGCATTTCCGTTTTCATCAATATAGTTTTGAATTGTATCTAAAGAAGCTTTCCAATTATTATCAATCCTTACTGCTTCACCTTTAGCAATTTCAGTTTCTTCACATTGTCTAAATAACAAAATACATAACACTACAATACCACCTAATAAAAACATTCTTGTGTTTTTAGGATCAGTAAGTATTCCTATTATGTTTTTTAATATTATCATAAACCTTCTTCATAGATCTGTTTTAGCTTCCATGGAGTAACATTGCTTTCTCCATATTTTTCTATTAACTTATCCATAAACTTTTTTTCTTTACCTTTCATTTGATCTAATTCTTCAAAAAGGTCATCTCGCTTTTCAGCTAGGCTCTCTATGCTCTTTTGCATAAGATCAATAGAAGTTTCAATCTCTTTATATCTATCTATGAAATTTGCTAATTCTTTTCTTTCTTTTTTTGTCATTTAATTAGTTTTTATATTATCTTATTAATTAGGTGGTCCATCAATAACAAACCCATTATTATTACTGGTATAAAATTCGCTAGTTGCCGGTGTTGAAGAACCAGCACCACCCATTTGACCACTATCCCAGACCGGCACCCCAACTAGGGACCATCCTGACCTATAGCGATAAACGTTATTACTTGAGGTCCCTGGAGTATTGCTGTAAAATTCTTCTGTTGTCCCATTCCACTGTAATGTAAAACTACATCTGGTGTAGTATGGGTAAACAAATCCTCCGAAAGCACTAAATGGGGGCCTACCTGTTTGGATGTAATCACTATACTTTTTAGTGGTGTTTGTGTTATTAACTGATTTTTCAGAAGATACCCACTTAACACGTATTCCTTGAGATCCGCCATAACCCTGTTGGGCTGTTCCTCCGGGATTATCAATTGTAATATTACCGGTCATGGTAAGTAGCTCAAAATGGCAACGCTGACCATTTTTCCAATCATCTGGTGAGTCTATTGTAAATTCCCTTATTAGAGGGTTATTGCTGGTACCTGGTGCTGCAAGACCGCCGTTTTGACTATTAGTCCAAGTATAATCCTGAGAATTAAATGGCCCTACCATTATTCGATAGTGTGGTGCATCTATGTTACTTATAGTGAACGGGTTTGGAAACGCAATAGGATTGTTATTATAAAACAAATCAATTTTGACTTCTTTTCCGCTCATCCAAACCATGTCATTGTTAATCTGTGTTACCTCCTTTGTTACTTTAAATCGTTCGTTAGTAGGATTATAATTAGATCCTTGGCTAAAGGTGCTATTACTATTAACAAAAATACCATATTGTTGTGTAGCAGATGGCGGATCACCTGCGTTAGTACCAAGGCCCTTACCAATAAATATTCCGGTATTGGCAAAATCAGTCCACTGTTCTTGTACAACCCCGGCACTAAGAAAGGCATTCGGATCACCATTCATAACAATAACATCCCCTGAATTATAATAAGTACTCCCAGTATCAATAAATATAGTAGCACTACTGGATGGAACTGTTGAAGCCGTACCCTGTAGCATAAATGCAACTCTACCGGTAATATTAATTCTATCATTCTGTATACCTGGCGATGTAGTTGCAAAATGACTTAATGTAATACTAGCATTTTCTTTATAATTTGCAGCACTTCCAAATGGCCTACCTATTTCAATAACACCTCCAGTATTATTTGTTCCTAAGCCTATCTGCATTTTTTTATCAACCCCGCTGGATTTTATCATTAAATTAATATTAGCAGTATTACCACTACCGTTAGATTCAATATTCATTAGTTGAGGTGTGAGCTCTATACTGGTATCGTATGCTAAGTCCGCCGAGGATAAATTTATAAAAGTACCGGTCCCTATTGACCTTGCCATTATATTACCATCAGATGCATTTATATCAATATCACCACCAGTTGTATCAATATTAATATCACCACCTGCGCTTGAATCTAAAGTAATATTACCAACGGTTGTTTGCATGAACGCCTTGTTAGGGTTTACTCCTACTTGATTAGTGCCTGCCCTAAGTTGTGCAGTAGCACCAGTTAAAAGAGTAATACCAGAATTTGCTGCAACACCAAAATCAGAAACCTGAAATTTAGCACCACCTGTAAATGAAGGGTCTAATGCCAAACCGGCCAAAGACTGTGGTCCAATTTGAGTTTGTGTCTGTGAAAGGGTACCTATTGTTTTAATTATAAAGTTAGGAACTCCGGCGCCACCTGCTAATTGGTTTAAAGTAAACTCAACATTACTATTATCTAATGCATAATCGGCAGTACCTTTTGTACCAGTTTCAAATAACAATCCATTACCAGCCCTAAACCTCTGTCCTCTATTAAAAGTATCTAAAGTAAATCCTGTATATTGATTAGAATCACCTACCGTCCCTACCTTAGGTACAATAATATTAAATGCATCATCAGTACCTAAATTTATGGAAGCTAGTTTACTTAAGTCGGCTTGTTCATAGTTTTCATTGATTTCATCACCTCCCATAAACTTTATTGCATTAGCACCTGAATCTCCTTGTCTAATTAAAACTGAAAGTACTGATGCGTCAAGCTGCCCTGCAAACGCTGAGGTAATTTTAAACTTAGAATTTAAATATATGTTACTATCATTAGGTCCGGCTATACCAAAAGACGCTACAGATATACCTTGGTTTTGTGCATTAACTGTAGAATCACCCTGTTGAAGATCTAATAAAGAAGGGTATGAAACATTTTTTGATGTTTGTTGATAATTTCCAGATCCATCATTACCAAATTGAGACCAGCCTACGGCAGTACCTGGTGTTCCCTGTGGTCCTGTTAAATTTATTCCAGTAGGAGTCCACGCCAACCCGGTATATTCCCATACATCACCATTACTCTGTAGATAAAAATCAGCATCTAACGGTGTTGCTGTTGGCGGTACTACGATTGGTGTATTAACTCCTTGATACCATTCAGTTCCGCGTTCCCCTCTTCCACCTATTGGACCAGAAGGTCCTTGTGCACCAGGAGGCCCAACTGGACCACCACCATTTAACAATAGCTGATCAAAGTTAAAATTAATTTTATCAACCGCCTGCGAAATAGTATCGGATGCAAGTAGATCTTGTATGGTAATTGCCATCTTTAATTCTTATTTTTTAACTATAGTAATACTGAACCCAAACGATTCAGTAAAACCACTCCTTTTGTTATATATTAGGCTAACATCAAATGGATTTGTATTTAATAGATTTGACCCAACGGATGAATTAACAGTTAATCCTGCAGAAACCTTTTCCGAATTGGTTAGTTCGGCTGTTCTATAATCTAACGGTGATTTACTCCGTGTACTTTTTACATAAAAATCAATATTATCAACTTTATATAGCTGTAAGATATTCTGTGTTATGTATCTCTCTACGTCATCATCTAATGTATCAGTATCACCAAAACTAAATTCATCCTTTATGTATTTTTTAAATTGCTCTTTGATTGGCTCAAATAAATACTCAATGAGTCTTTTTTGTATAAATGTATAAAATATAACTGATGTATCATTTTCACGAGTCATAAATGTTCCATCTATTAAACTAGGTTGTTTTATTGCGTCTTGTATTGCGATTGGTGAATGTACAAAGGTTTCTAATTCTATTGTTTGTGGTACCTTTAAATACTTAGAACCGTAAAATGATTTTTTCTCGGTCATAGCCTTAGTTCCAATAATAGATTCAATTAAAGATTTATCTATACTCTTCCTAAAATAAGCAGGCTCCCAATTAGAAGACCATAAATAAAAATCTCTTTTTGCTATACCTATTTCATTAATTAGTGGGTATAAGCTTAAGTATGCGCTATCAACAGAAAGTTCTAATACTGTTGAAGGGTCTTCTTCGTTTACTTTATGGTAAAACAGATTCTTTATTTGGCCAAAGTTTTCAGTATCACTACTATTAAATTGAGTATTCAAATATCTACATAACTCCATTACTTTAAATTTATACAATTCGTCATCAACAGAACCGGCCGTACTTCCAGTTATATTATCAAAATCAACATCTAAATAAGGATCCCTAAAACTAATTATCGGTAATGATGTTGGTTGATAATACCCAGCATGTCTACCTATTGGTGTAATTCTAGGTTTCTTCTGTAATGAAAGATCATACCCAATTACATCTGTTAAGTTAAATACGGTTGGCTTTGCAGGATCAGGTAGTACTCCTACATATACAGATTTTAAAATATCAGCCTGGGCTCTAAGTTCTATACTAAATGTTTGAGCCATATTTCCATTTTTGTCCAATATCCTATTACCATCTTTATCGATAGTTTCGTATACAATACTAGGATCTCCTTGATTAACATTCTTAAAGATAGTAGCAAAACCTATATCGCTTAATCTTGATGTATACGCATTAAAACCGCCTTGGTCAGAGAAAAAGTCTGTTTGTGCTAATGTTAAATTAGATGGTGAAGGGCCACCAGGAATAAATGGGTTTCCATTTTTTTCAATACTAGCACCAAGAAATTGTGTATCCGATATAACTCTGATTATATCTGAGATTACATAATCATCAGAACCTATTACAAATCTAATATCATTAAATGTACCATTAGCACCAATTTTAATATCTCGCAAAAATCTAGGAGGGTTTCCATTTATATCGTTGATTCCTTGAAACACATAAGCATTGAGGGATAAGTCAAATGTTGTGGCAGCTAAGCTTATTGCACCTTGGACACGGCTTCTTTCGTAGGTATAGTCATTACCAAACCCTGATGATAGTATAGGTTCACACTCATCGGCACCAGATGAGTAAACTAAATAATCACTTTCATATGAATATAATGTAGTTCTGTCAATGCTTTGTGATCCATTATTTATACATTCATTATCCAGTGTTAAAAAGATCATCATAACTACAGTTTTCCATTTATCATTTTTAATAAACTTAATTTGTGTCTCAGGTTTGTCAGGCGCATTAGGTATAAGCATTACTGAAAACCTATATTCATTAAATCTACCGTCATTGATATATTTTAATGATCTTGCATTAAAATTAGGTTTATTTTCAGGATTGGCTTTAGGTTTAGCTATTATTCTTACTCCTCTTAAAAAGGCTTCGGCAAAATTCTTTTCATCACCGCCACTAAATCTACCGTATCTTAGTTGCCTATCTATAAGATTAATATTACCACCACTAGTAAACTTATCTACAATAAAATAATCATTAAAATAATCCTGATTTACTTTTTGAAATGTACCTGGTGTGTAAACTGCCCCAGTAAAAGGGTTCTCTTCTATAGTATCAGTAGGTGCAGTATCTATATAACTCCATGAACTTTGGATTGCTTCATTGCCAAAATAATATGGAAACTCGCATAAATAATACCACTCATGAGTAAAGCCCTGTGGATCTTGTCCTATTGAGTATTTGGAGGGTGCAAAGTTATTTTGCCCAAATGCCTCGCTTAAATTTAAACTATATGGTAAATTCCTAACATTTTTACCATCGTTTAACCAAGACCATTTATTAATATAAGGTATGACTCTAGACGCAACGGCCTGCTGCTTTAAAAAGTTTTCTTCTAACCTATCATATTCTGATTCAATGACAGTATCAAAAGTTCTATTAGGATCTGATTCTTTAAGTAAAGCTATTAGGTTAGCAAAACCACCATCATCATAAAAAGATCTTATTTCAGGATTTGCACTTATATTAATATATTCCAATTCACCAGTAATAGGGTCAGGTAATCGTTGATTATATTGTCTATATTCAAAATCTAATTCACCTAATTGGCTATACATAGTGCTATAGAAATCAAAATCAAAATCTCTAATTGGAAATATTGAAAATCTACCAAATGATGGCCTATAATCAGAATATAAAGCAACCTGGCCACTCCTAGTAACATTTATTTGATTATCATTTAAAGTTATAATAACAAAATCATTGACACCAGTATATCCTATTGTACTACCGCTATCATTTTTAATAGGCTCATTTAAATATGGAACCCAGCTTTCAATTTGCGCAAAACCGTCCTTAGATTGAATATAATTACCAATGCTAAATCTTTCCTGGTCACCATTAGTAACTTTAAGTAAAGAACCGGTAAAATCATTTCCACCAACAAAATTCTTAATAGGTTCAATTAAACTTGTACTAGGATAAGTAACAAGTTCATTTGATATTGATGGATACGACGCATAATCTATTTCAAAATTAAGACGATTAAATCTACTTCCGCCAAATCTTGATTGTACATAAACAGTATCATCATTATATGTTGCTTCAAAAAATCTTTTCTCTGCTGATATTCCATTATTTATAGCGGATGTAATAGATATAGCAATTTCTTTAGGTGTACCAGTAGGATTAAAAAATTGACCATTACTTTTTCCTGGTGTAGGTGCCATTGCTAAGCTAGCAGCAACTTGGCCAGTTAAATCAACGCCGTCATAAAATGTAATTGTACTACCATCAGTTATTTCACTAATAATTTTAAAGTAACAGGTTGCCTTTCCTTTTTGATTAAGAACTTTTGCATTTGCGTAAGTATCTGGTTGTTTAAACCCAGCAAGCCTAGATATATCAATTTTAGTATCAAATAGCCTTATTTGATTAGATCCCCATCGTGAACCTTTTTTAACTGTATGAAATTGATTATCTTTATCTTTTACATAAAATATAGATTCAACTTCGTTTACTCTACTAGGTGTAGGCAAGCCAGTAATTGTTGTTGTTTTAGCAGGATCTAGATAAACAAGTATACCATTCTCGTTTGTCATCTCAAATGGTGTATTAAGCATTTCAGATACTTCATTTATAGATTTAATTTTAGGTAATTGTGTTTTCTCTGTATTTTTATAAAATCCTTCACCAGATATATCAAATAACCCTTCCTCTACTTCATTGACATATAAACCAAAGTACCTATTTATAGAATAATCAGCAGCATTAACATCAGTGAATAAAAATTCCATGTTAATTAAATTTGCCAATAAAACATTGTTTCTTTCAAAACCTTCAGTAAAAAAGAATTCATTATTAATAATTGTAGTATCTTGTGTAACTAAACCATCATATGAAAAACTACCTGATTGTGTAAATCCACCTTTCTTATAATTAATCCCAGCCCATTGTATAGGTTCATCCTTTCTCCATGATACATTTAAAGGAGACTTTGGGAAAGATTCCTGGTTTCTATAATTTCTTAAATAAGAGCCTAATAAACTATTGCTTGTTAAATCAAATGTTTTAATAGCAGTACAATTCTCCAAAACATTCTTTGTAAATTCTGCTGACGTCTGCGCATCTAGGTAATTAGTATTTTGCAAAGATTCATTAATGTTATTGACAGCTGCCGGATTATCAATTCTAAATATTACAAAATTATTAGGAATTTGTTCGTTTAACCAAATAGGTGCGAGAATGCCTAGATCTTCAGAATAAGAGTTAGATGCAACAGATCTAGTACCTGCTGAATAGAACATTTCAAACTGATTTTGATATTGTGATAAAACAGATACATCTCGGTATTCTTGAAAAACTTCATATGCTAAATTAGTTGGGAATTTACCTCCTTGGAAGAACTGCCAAACATCGCGGTCATAAGTATTCTTGCCACTAATTTTAAATGCTTTAAAGGTAGATGATGCCAATTCAGTATTAGCACTAAAAGATTCTAGATATAAATCTTTATTATTACTAACAAGCTTAACATTACCTGTTAGTTTAGGATTAGTTCTAACTATACCATAAGATGCTTTATCAAAAAGTTTTTCGGCCATTTAATTTTCACTTTTTTTATTTATTCACCATGAAGGTAGTGAAAATTAAGTGCTTAAAAACTAGCACCCTCATTAACGTCTTGGAACCCTTGGTTAACACCACCGCCACTAATACTTCCTCCACCAGTTCTAACTATACTATTAACTCTAGTTGCAGTTACGCTTGGGCTTAATTTAGTTAATACCTTTTCTAAGTCACTTAAACCTTTAGTTACTGTTTGTGATGGGAATACATCTATATTAAGATTATCAGACCTATATTTTGCAAATACTTCAACATCATACTGATAAACATCCTGGTTATTAGGGAAGATATCAAATCCGATAGTTTTAGAATATGTTACATTAACAGTTGCACCAGTAGTATCACCTGCAACATTACCTATACCACCATCGTTACCTGCGCCTGTACCAAAATAATCAGTCATTCTATATTGAAATACCATAGGTATGTTAACTGAGTTTTGTTGGCCAAATTGTATAATAGCTGAAGACTGTATAGAATCTCCACCAACCTGTAATCCTTGGTGATCATCACTAGAAATAAACAGATAAGATCCGCATGATTGTTCTCCTAGTGTGTATTGGTCAAACGCATCAAATGAAGTTTTTACATTTCTTTCATAGCCTTTTCCGCCATTTACTAAATTAGGATCTGCTGGATTTCCAAGTGGCCCAATATCCGTAAGAGTAGGGCTAGCCATCAGTGTTTGACCATTAGGCCATAAAACCCCACCAAAGGGAGCAACGCCTGACATTGCATTTAAATCTAATACATCTTCATTTAAATAAATTGCTTGCTGTTTACCTAAAGCCTCATCCGACTGCAAAGGAATAAATTTAGAATGCCTAAACATAACATTTGCTGTACCGTTTCCACCACCGGCTACTGATGTACAATTTGCTTGCGCAACTGTAGGTAAACCGCTACCAACAGCGCCTAATGTAGTAGAATCTCCAGTTAAATTTATATAAGCCTGTCTATAAGTATCAAAGTTTTGTATATATGGGTGAGTTATGTGGATTTCCAATGTATCACTGTTACCTAAATTATCGTATTGTACCGCGGTTGTAGGTAAACCTGTTGTTACATCAAAACCGCCACCCCAAATAAATTCACCGGCAACAGGAACAGCATTAAATGTAGTTCTGCCATAAAAGTTTTCAGCGGTATCTAAATTAAATGTATAGTCTCCAACTGGATTTCTATAACTGTAAAAATCTTCTTCAGATGAAACATCGCTAAATCTACTACTTATAAATTGATTTTTATTTTGTGTAGACTGGAATGGTGATATAGATGTTGTTTGCCCATACCTCCATGTGCCATCGATTGTTGGGTTAGTTAAAAGAACAGGTGCCAAGTCATATTTTCTTACTGTATTATAATCGGCATCATCTGCTTTATATGTTGCTATACCGTTGCTTTGATTTGCGGCACTGTTATCTAACCAAGAATATGTTGCAGGTAAAATAACAGATCCCCCGGTTGCCTCGGCTAAAGTATAATTAGGATTTTCTGATTGCTTAACCATCCTTTTTCTATTTCCTGCAACCCTTGATACTAATCTTAGACCAGTCTGTTCTCTGTTTCCTAAATTAATAAAAAATGTTTTGGATATAACAGCTCCTCTAGGATCGTCTAAGTTAGAAACTTCTTGTGAATAAAATCCTGCAAAAACCTTGGTTACAGAATTCCTATTTAAATTAGTAACATTACCTTGGTCGTCAATTAATGTTACAACTAACTCACCTTGTGCATTCCTTAGTATCTCAGCAAACTCGTCTAGCCTAGCTTGCATTTCATTTAATTTAGTAAATAAATCTATAGGCGTTTGGTTTTCGGATAAAAACCCTGATGCAATTACTGGTGATGAATGTGCAAAATAAGTTTCGTTAGCCACAAAGGAACTGCTTAAATGTTCCTGTATACCTAGTTCATTAAGATCTTGTTCTAACGAAACTTTTGCTAAATCTTGTTGATTTTGATTAATTACAGCTTCTACTGCATTATCAGAACTAAGATCTGCTGGAAATGCTATTATTACTGGAATTGACCAATCACTCTCTAATGGATTAGATGGCCACCCAGCCTCACTAATGGATTTTATTTGTACTTCTACCTGCTCGCCCTTTCTTATAGGTATATCTAATTGATTAATATTAACTGAGTCTGCGTTATCAGCATCAATCTCTACCCATTGATATACACCTGTTATAGGATCTTTTGTTCTAGGTCTTAGAGTACTCTCTATAATATTGTAATTAGAAAATGCACCTTGGCTTTCGCCTGATCCGTCTTTAAACTTAAATTGATCAACAGGATTAGCTGCACCGTCACTAGAAAGATAACGGTATCTTATTTTAAATTTAACTATAGATTGTATTCCAGTAGCCGGTGTGGATTTTTCCTCAGGCATTGCCCAAAATCCTCTAGCTCTATATTTAGGTGAAATACTTGATACAGAATTATCTTTTGCCTTCGCATCTATTTCTTTTACTACAGATGAATACAATTCAGCCTGTGATGACCTTTCGGTGACTAATCCTTGTAATGCATTGACATCAGCATCTCTCTCAACTTCAGTTGAATAATTTGTGGTTTGTATCTTTGCTCTACTTTTTGAAATTGCACCGTCTAATTCTTTAAGAGTAGATTCAATTGTATTCTTTTGATTATTTAAATCAGTAAGTTCTATTATTGCAGGTGAATCACTAACTTGTGCATTAATAAGCTTAACACTAAAATCTTCTACATTAACAGTTGGCGCATTAGGTTTAATGCCTTCTCTTGTTGTAGGTATCTTATCATCAGCAAATGAAAGTAGCATTGCACCAAAGTCAATTGCACTCTGTTGGTAATATTCTGCTAAAGTTTGTTCTGATCCTGCAGCATTTAATGTAGTTAAAGTATTTGTATAAAATGCACTACCAGGAGACCAGTTAACAGAAGGTATTTTAGAATCAGGATCAATAGGCTTAACAAAAGTTACACATCTTTCGTTAAATCCAACGGTAACGTCTACTTGTACATTGTCTTCTAATGACGATGCAATTTTTAAAATATCAGCCCCTATTCTTATAGGTTCGGATCCTTCAACCAATTCTAAAATAACAGTGTTAGTGCTTGAGTCTAATTTTATAACTCTATACCTTGTATTAATAGGATTGCTAATTACCTCTAGACTATCACCAACTGATAGCTGTATTGTATCATCAAAGTCAGCCTCGGCATCAGTATAAAATATTTTATTTAATTTATATTGTTTTCTTTGAGACGTGACGCTAACACCGTTTACTTCCTCTGTAACCGTTGCATCTGATATTCTTAATACACTAAAGTTTCCTGTGTACCTCTTTACTCTTGGTGGTAAATCAACTACTGCTTCATCCAATACATATGAAATGTTTCTCTCAACAATTTGCTGTAAAAAATCATTATAGTTAATATCTGCCCTACCTTCAAAACTATCAGTAAAAAAATTAACCTTTGATTGGGTATTTGTATTTAAAATATATCTTTGGATTATGGCTCTTTCTGTGTCAATTGGAACTTGCCCAGTTAAATCAAATGATACATATAGTAACGGATTAATTAATTCCTCAAAGAACCAATTAGGTTTAATATTAAAGTTTTCAACCGAATTTATAGCCCTTAAATCTTGTGCCTCTGTAGGCAATTTAGCAAGTACTAATTTTCTAAAAGTCCCATCAGGTAATCTAATAGAACTGTCACTACCATTTAGGTTGGTGATTGTATCTATATTACTCTGCAGCCTATCAACTGAATTTTTAAGAAAGCCAAAACTAGGTATAGTTACTCTTGAGTTTGTACCGTTATTATTTTGAATATTAATTGTAACCGACTCATTACTAGAAGTTATGGCCTGATTAACCTTTTCAAAACTTTCTAAAGAATTATTAAAAAGTCTAAGAAGTTCTGGTAAAAGTGTTGATATTGAATTGTTTTCAGCCATTATTTTTCTTTCTTTCTTTTATTATTTATTTGATTATATCATATACAAAATTAAGCACACCTTGCTCCGTACATATAAACTCAATAATAGGCTTGGTTGAAATATCAGCATTAGGAATGACTCCCATTGATATTCCATAAGATCCATTATTAAGCCTACTTGGAGAATCTGTCCAGACTCTAATGTTTCTTGACCCTATATTAAGAGTATTGTTAAATGTTAGCCTCATAGTCTGCCCCGTCTTCCACTGTATATCGGTATCATTAATATAAATATTTAAGTCACCTCCAGCCTCATTAACCGTATCTAATCTTAACATATTAGTATAAGTCCTCAATGAAGTAAATACTTGTGGAGTTGCTTGGTTTAAGTTTAATGGGTTAGCTGTTGTTATCTGAACCTCATCCTTATCAAACGGTACCATAAAAGTATATTCCTGACTAGCCAAAGAAACTGTAACTATATTAGGTGTATTGGTATCTATAGTGATACCAGGACCTTGTCTTAAAACGTCTGTGTTATACTGTAAAGTAGTTGGGACATTTCCATTTGCCAAATTTTGTATCTCATCAGAATTTTTAGCAATAAGATCTAATAAAACTGTATCATTTGCAAATGCTAAGTTAGCATTATCTAACTGATTCTGTACACTAGTAATTTGAGCCTGTAAAGATGTTACATCAGCTACATTAGTTATTTGATTTTCTAATGCTTGCACCTTTTGGTCTATGGTAGATATCTCTAATTGTTGTGTTTGGAATATCTTTGCCGATTCTTGAAGTTGTGCAGTTGCTTCACTGAAGAGCTGCATTGAAAATGTATTATAGTCATTAACAATTGTGTCGATACCGGCCGTTCCTGGTGAAGCATCAAATCTAAGATTGATTTTAAATCCATAACTGTTTCCATTTTGCCCTGTAACTTTGTTAGGCTTATACTTAGGATATCTTTGAATGTAACCACCATCTGTTGTAGGTGTAATATTATCTACTAATAAAATACCATAAAGATTAGTAACCGTGTTTGCAGTATTACTTGTATCTACTAAATCATAATACACTAATACAGCGTTAAATTCAAAAGTACTTGCTAAATCAGTGCCATTAAATTGTGATATTGTAGAAATGGTAGGATCTGTTGCAATCTGCTCATAATCATTTGCAGTAAAGTCAACTGATATTCCATCCAATTCAGATCTTATATAAGTAACCCCAGTAAAGTTAGGAGGATTATTATAATCAGCAGGATCTTTTCTAATTGGAACACTTACAGGATTTGTAAATGTAATAGGCTCTGTGAAATAAGAATTTGTGGTTGTGGGCGGAGTAGGCTCATCCATCCAGTTTGCATTAGGATCACTATAGCCACCAGGGCCGCCTCCTAATAAAGGTTCGTCATAATCATAAAATGCATTAATATTTAAACCTTGTGGGTGAACAGTTGATGCATTCCTACCAAGAATATATTCAGCATTTGGACCAGTACCCTGTATCTTTAAGCTTGGTTGATAATTAGCGTCTGAGATAGAATCAAATAAAATAGTTGGAGTTCCTCCTACTTCAGTAGGTACATTAATATAAAGTTCTGTATAAGCTTCACCTGCTTTATCTACATTATTTACAATATCAATATCACCTACATATTTTACTACTCTTCTATATTGATTATTACCGGTAGGTTGTTCGTCTTCTTCAACAAATAAAGGTTTAGATACACCAGGATTTTTTTCAAGATTAGTGGCAGCACGAAATCTCATTGCACCAGTCTCTTTCATCCATTTAAAAAATACTCTTTCCGCAACCGACCTCTGTATAGAATTATCATAATCAGTATCACTAATAATTAACTCCTCTAGATTCAGCGCGTAATTCTGAAGACTTTGTGTAAAGTTAACATTTGGGTCAGCTGCATTTCCACCGCTCGCAATCATACCATCGATAGTATCAAATTGCATGTAGTTTTCATTACTACCAAATCCTGGATACGGTAAACCATCCATGTCCGGTATATTTAAAAGCACAAACTTAGAAAAGACCAACTTAAGCTCGTCATTGTTAAGGGTCTTTGATAGATCTCTTGCAGAAGAGGAGAAGGTATAAAATGTACCTCCATCCGCTTGCGGTGTTTTAATTAAAGGCGTGGTTGCCATGTATCTCTTTTCTTTTTATTAAACTATTGAATATCCAGTTCCACCTACTAAGAACCAAATTCCATTTCCTGTTCCGTCATCAGCACATAGTAAATGAGCAGTATCACCTTGTGCATTTAACTCAATGTTAGTACCACCTGGTAATACTAATGGAGTAACTGCACCGGATATACTAACTACACCAGTCTGTGCATCAGAATATACAAAAAATATTTCTTGACCAATCGCACCATCATTTAATAATATTGATACAGGTACCGCTACATCAGTATTAAATACCCTCTCTATTGTGTAAGGTGGTATTGCAGTACTAGTACCTACTGATATTGGTGAACCTGCTGCAAATGTATCATCTAAAGGTTGTGGGTCTTGATCATTTCTAAATAAGCCACCGCCATTAAGATTTAAATTACCTGTCATATTGACGTTTGTTAAAACATCAAAAGTAGAAGCATTAATATCTAATAGGACAGTACTTAATCCTACTCTTAATGATTCGGTTTTTAAATCGTTTAGGTTTGTGATAGTTCCTGCAGTTGGATTAAAGTAAACCTCCATTGCATTAATTTCACTGGTCAAAATATTGAAGTTATCATTCAATACTAATCTGGATCCTGATAAAGAATCTGTTCCAAGAATTTCTGTTACGCTAATTGCCATTTCTTTTCTATTTTATTACTAGGATATTTCTACCCTTTTTATATTTATTCCCATTCGTATCTGTAAGTTCAAGGGTGATCTCATATTTACCAGATTCCTTAAACAGATAAGTTAAGTATTTACTCTCAAAATATATATCGGCCATGTTTGAGTTAGTTGTATTCTTAATAATCCATCTAGGTTCGCCTTTTCCAGGTATCTTACATTTATCATATACAAACATAAGCCACGTCATCTTCGGTAAAGTTTTGCCATTATTTATAAACTTAGCAGTACTCCAAGTAGGATTGCTTGCTTTATGTAAACCTTTTCTATAAATTAAACTTGGGCATCCGGTTGAACCTGTTGGGAAAGGCGAACCTGTTACACCTGTACTAGGGCATACTCTATCACCGTTAGTATATACAATATCAAGATATGTCCAATCACCATGTACACCAAAATATCTGCATACTGCCTGTATAAACTTCTGATTACTTGATGCATCGTAAACTACATTATAAACATATTTATTAATAATTTTATTTGTACTCGTATTTAATCCTGCGGCTGCTTGTGCTAATGTAGTTGTAGATAAATCAAAATAATGCTCTGCGGTTTCCCCATTAATATCAGTTATTTTAAGATATGTTTCAGGCACAACTTCAGCAAATTGAAAAAATGCTGGAGTATCACCAGTAGTACTTGTCATATCCCACCATAAATGATAAGTGTCATTCCAACCGCCAGTAGTTAAATTATCCCATCTATATGGACCAGAAAAACTAGCTTTACCGTCATCTTGGTAATTTAATAATTGAAAATCAGGAGATGTCCCTAATCCAAAATTATTAAGTATTGCATTTACTCTATTCAAGGAAGTGTATAAACTAGGAGTTTCATCATCCCATGTCATCGTAGGAGCAATAGGTAAATTCCATAAAGATCCGTAATCATTCCATAAATATTTACCTTCACTAGACCAAGTATAATTTTCCTTTCGTGATTGATACCATCCAGAATATTCAACCTCTCTATTTTCTACACATATAAAATCAGTTTTAACATTAGATGAAATATTGTTATATAAGTCATATAGTTTCATTTCTACACTATAAGTTCCAACGTATGGTAATATTAACGGTACTTTATTATATTGTGAAATAGGCCCTCTAAACACCTTATAATAAGATGGTGAAATATCAGTGGCTTCTTTATAAATAGTCCATTCTATTTCTTCAAAATTTCCTTTTTCAATACCACTCCATGTAAATAAAGTTTCACCTGGTAATTGATTAAATAATAATTGAGAGCCAAAATTTGACTCACAGCTTACTTTTAACCTATCAACATTCTGGCCAAATAATCTAACAACAGCACCAGTAACAACAGTCTCTTGCGTAATATCCCAGAATACCCATGGGTCTATAAACGAAGCCTTAAGATTTATTAATTGATTATATAAAGCATTTCTAACATCAACATCAGTATCACCTAGCACCGCTGTATAAGTAGCACCCGTATTAGTATCAGGGTCATTAATTGTAAATACATCACCTGCAACAACACCTTGCGGATCAATGTCAAATGTAAAAAATTTATTAGCATCGTTTAGTTGATTCCATGTAGAATCAACATTATCCCATGTTATATTATTAAAGGAATCATTTTCTAATACGGTCATTGCCCCTATGGGAATGCCAGGTTTATCAGGTAAGTAATATGAAGATTCGCCATCAGGCCATACACCAATTTTGCTGAGCTTAGGTGAATACCTGGTAAAATAGGCAAGGAATGCATCGGCTAAACCAGATACTGTAACATTATTTCCATCATATAATGGACCTAATGGGCTATTAGGATCTGGTCCTATTGGTGACGGTGGATAAGTTTCACCTGTAGAAATTGGACCTAAAACTAAATTTCTTCCAATTGAACCTGAATTCAAAGGAGCTATATATGCATTACAGAAATTAAGAACTGCTTGGTTAACAATAGCTTCTGATGCTAAACAAAAAGAACTAAATGATCTGAGGTCTTCCATGTATATACAATCGTCTGTAGATAATTTAAAATTAGTATCTATACCTGCAGTAATTTCACATTTCTTATTTCTGCTATTTGTATTTACCACCTCAAGCAAACCAAAGAAATCTGCCTCTCCAGTTATATCCTTAATTCTAGCGTTAAGTGGTAAGAATTCGTTTTCTAATTTTTTCTTTAATCCAAATAGCTTAATTAAAATTTCTTCAATAGTAAAATCATAATTTTCTTCAGTCAGAGGTAAATCTTCTTCGCTGTACCTATTTGGGATAATTTCATTAATTCTATAAACTAAACTAAATAAACTAGTTTTTCTAAACCTTTTATTAGGAAGTGTAATTTTCTTATCATTAAACTGGACAGTAGGATCAAATAAAGCAATATTATTACTTTGTATATACTTACCAAATTGTGGAGAGTTAGCATCCACATTTTTCCAAAATTCCTTTACTTGTAAAGTATCATACCCAAAAAACTTAATAGCATTTATTAAACCTTTATAAGAACCTATGAAAGGGTAAATGTTACTACCTTCCATCATGATCTCCTTTCTCTTCAGGTTAACTTCTTCAAAGTTAGGAAGAATTTCCTTTATGTTAGTATCTCTAAATACTTCACTATCTGATTCTAAAATATTATAGCCCATATTTTGAGTCATAACTTTTAGTCTTTCATCTTCTCCTATGGTTTCACCCCAGATTAAAATTTCAGCTATTACATTACCAGTACAATCGTCTTTTATTAGTAACGTTCTTTTAAATGTGTTTTCAATTTCAGATCTAATTGCTAAATTAATTTGAAGAGCCTCAGATCTAATTACATCAGTTATTGTATAACCACTAGGATCAACTGTTTCTGTAGGATCTGAATCTAATGGAATTTCTAACTCTGATAGTATTTGTAGCGGTGGCCCATCAGGTTCAATCTCCAATGAGGTTTGTGTACCACTATCAAAATTCATATTAAATTGAAATAAGAATATTTCAGTAGGATCGGTTGTTTGCCATTCAGCAACCCAATTACATACACCGTTAGTTGACCCAGTAGTACCAGTAGGAACTTCTATACCATGAGGAAAGCCGAACTTTTTTGTATTGGTAGTTTTATCAATGAACTCTTCTAATATAAATAACTGTCCCACTTCAAACAACCCAATGGATACCTCAGGTAAGTAAATAGAACCTGTCCATTTATCAGAAGAAGTATCATAATCAAAATTATAATACTTACCATTCTTGTCAAAGAAGTTTAAATGTTGCCAATTATTAGCCATCTTAATTTATTTTTTGGTAATCTTTTGGTACACCGAAGTTATAATAAATTCTTAAATACTTTACTTTGTTAATCCAAAATGTCATAATAGGTCTTAGGTAACCATTTAAGAATTCTGCAAGCCTTTCATTTCTAAACATATAATTAGAAAAAGAATTCTTCATTAAATTCTCATTATAGTCATTACCTTGATTTTTTAAAATCCAACCTTCTTCATATGTAGCCTTATAAACACTAGGCATACCTGTTCTTTTTTCTGTAAATTTATTCATATTACTTTCCTCGTATTGCTTTTAGTGTAGGATTACTTTTTAGCCTCCCTGTATTTGTGCTCCTAGAATTACCAGATGTTGCGATAGTAGTACCTCTACTTCTCTTAAGATCATTAAACTTTGCCTGTTGAGTTTTATTATAAAGGTTATTAGGAATAGTGCCTTTAAAGAATATATTAAGAGAACTCACAGCATTCTTGTTTGGTATCGTCTCATAGAATGTACCATTTCTATCTTCCCAGCCACCTCTTATGATAGCCAAATCTTCAGGGCCAATTACAATATCACCAAACTCATCTAGGCCTAATTGCGGATCTTCATCTGCTTTTAATTTTACCTTTTTAGATTCTATTAATACTTTTTGGTCTGTTACTGGATCTGTGCCGTATACAGGAACTTCATAAAAGCCTTCTGATATAGCCTTTTCATTTTCTTCTGATACAAAGAAAACGTTAACCGAGTCAACGCCATTAACATTTTCAATAATTGAAATTATATCTGATCTTGGAATTCTATCTCTTCTATTTATGTATATAAAATACTCACTAAGCTGCTCTCTAATCGAAGCATGAATCTCATCTTTATCAAACCCTTCGACATATCTTAATACAATATTTACAGCGTATCTTTTTATTACAGGATCATTAATTCTAACTTCGGCTGTAACAACTTGTCTACCACTCTCATTTAGTATTTCATATACCATTTCCTTTTCATCAGCTGTCATTGAAAATTCTTCCACAGGAACACTGAAATAATCCTTATCACTGGTTATTTTCTTAGCAATATTAGGAATTAAAAATAAGTAAATAATATTATCATCATCTAGGTATTGGTCATCTTTTGTATTGTATGCATCAATAAAAGAAAAGAAGTCATATTTACTTAAGTAATAAATGTAATTATTAGGATTAGCTAAAACAAAAGAATTACTTTGGTATGGGGCAATTAATCGTGTAAACTGAGGGTCTTCACTATCAGATCCAAACATAGGATTACGAACAATGTTTAATGATAATACTTCATTTAAATCAACATCTTCACCTGTTGGGTCTGTGCCTGGTTCAACAAACTTAATATCTAGATTCTTACCCCCAATGTTACCAGCAGATCCACGAGTCTTAACATAGGTAACTTTTATAATAGAACCTAATGCTGGGGGTTGTCCAAATTGATTATTACCAAAGAAAATAGTTAATCCACCATTTACGCTTGTTTTTACCATGACCGCCTCTTCTCCATTATTCATATCATATAAAGAATCTACCTTTTTCCATAATTTACCATCAACATGGACATCAACCATATATTGATCGGTTGGTTCTTTTGTCGTTAAATTATAACTCTGTAAAGCCGTACCGGTACCAGTAAAGGTTTGATCCTCCAATTCACCTTGTATTAATTCTACATTTACAAATTGCCTAGTCGTTTTTTCTAACCTGATATAATCACTATCAAACTTTATAAAATACATTAGACTGTTTTGTCCAATTTCACAAGGCGCATAATTTAATATTTGTACATAGTCACCTTCAACTAATGTTGCTGCTGAAGTATTTAATCTTAAGCCTATTACTCCCTGTGCAGATATACCCCTAGACGGATCATGGCCGGTTAATCTTGATAAGCCATAAATAGATTCAATATTTCTTGCCCTGCTAATATTAAGCTCTGTTGCAACAGCCTCAATGTAAAATAAAATAAGCTCACCTAAATTAGCAACCACTGTAAGAATTTGTCCAAATGGTGATGCAGGTGTAAATACTTCACCAGCCTGGTCATATTGGCGCTGTAGGTATTGAAAAGCATCAAAGAATAATTCTGTTGCTTTAATTCTGGTTTTACTGAAAAATGACATTAACTATTTTATTTTATTTTAAAACAAAGCCCCTATGACTCTTTCTTCATTTACAAAAATATCAACTAAACAGCCATTTCTATCAACTGTACTGTAAAACTGTACTCTTACATCTATACCAAATTGACCACTACTGCTGTTTAAACAATATGTTTGAATCTGCGTACTTATTCTTTGAGCAATCACCGATTCATTTAATACTAAAGAAAAGACAAGATCATCCAAATTACATCCCATATTAGGAGAACCTAAAACATCACCTTGTCTTGTAAATAAACAATTCTCTATTTTAAGGATGAGTTGTTGTAATTCATCCGTCACCTCAATTATATCACCATTATACTTTGGTGCCTCTATGTCTCTACTGTATATTTCCTTAATCATTGAGAATATTCTTTTATTATATATTCTCTACATTTTTTGAGGGTCTTAGATTATATTTTTATCCAGTGAAAAAGTAATCAACACCTTCATCTCCTTTTATTTCTTCAACGATAGCGTCAACCTCATCCCTACCTTCTGTAGAAATTAAATCATAATTAATTGTTATATTACCTGGTAGATTAAATTGAAAAGTTCCTAATATTCTTGATAATTGTATTTTAGCCATTCCACAACAATATCTTATAAACGCCTCATCCTGAAAAAGATCACAATCAGGGATAGTATTATATACTTGAAATATACATGCACCATTTTTAGGTAACTCTCCCATGAATCTAAATTTTTTGGTAAGCCTATTATAGTTATATGAAATCTGTGCTTGTAAAACCTGTCTTGCATTATCAATATATTTTGAATTAATTACATAATACATTAAATCTTCAGAACCAATCCCTGCGCCATAAACATCAGAGTATATAAATTTATCTAATGAAAAATCTACATCACCAGCTGAAAATGAATTATCGCCAAAACCACCATCCTCTCCAGAGAATCCGTTTATTTGGAATACATTATTAACTGCCCATACAGTTGAAGGCATTTTTACAACACCTCTAGGATTATTAACATCCTTTTCAGTTAATGTGTTTCCGCCGCTATTATGACTGATTCCTTGATTAAAATCTTTTTCACCCCACGCAGCAGCAGGTAATGCTATAAACATTTCCTCTACACTATCTTCATATATCTTATAAAAGTAATCCTTTGCCTTATTTATAATATGAGCCAATTCCTTTTTAGGTACAGTAAAAGGTATTTGACATGCAACTGTTAGATCATCATTAATTTCTTTAATGAGTGCGTCTAAACATTCCTGTGCATCTGGGTTACACCAACTTTTATTCCTAGCCATATCTTTATTTAATTTTTTCTATTTCTATTACCTCTGTTTTATCACCAAACCTAGCAAGTTTTGTTGCCCTGCCTTGTCTGAATATACCACCAATCATCTCACCACTAAATACCCCTCTTTTACCAAATACGTAACTATCTTCACATATTACATTTTTGCTAACATATGATTCTTCTATTTTACAATCTTCTACTACAGTAGCACCAAATAAGTTAGATTCAAATACTGACGCATTCTTAAGGTCACAACCAAAAATATCACAGTTAATTATATTACCTTGAATAACAGAGTCAACAATATCAACTCCATTTATTTCAAAACATCTCATTAACTTAGCATCTTTAATTTGTATTCTACCAGTATCGGCATCATAATTAATTAATCCTTCATTCATATCAGCCTTTGTAATTAGATCAAAAATCTTTTCTCTAATTTTAGGATAATACATTTCAACGATTTGATCATACGTTTGGAGATCAACCATTAAATGAATGTTCGGGAATTTTTCTTTAAATGAAGAATAGGTTCTATAAGACTCGATAACAGTTTTATGTTTTTCTAAAATCTTATCTAAAACCTTTAAATCCGTTTCGTTATATTGTGGGTTAACTAAAGTTTCATATAATGAAGTAATAAAATGCTCGGTCATTGAAAGTATAGTGGAATATTTTTTTTCATAATCCTTTCCACCTAAGTATCTAAATTCAATATAACCTTTAGGTACCTTACTGAAATTAATACCATAATACTTTTCTTTAACAAACATGTAATTCTTCCACAGATTTTTTTCTGGTGAAGGTTGAGTCATACCACTCAAAGGTACAATAAATTTTACAGATTTTGCATAAACTGAATCTTTTCTGTTTGGGAAAGCTTCATATACTTTATTTTCATCAAAGTTAAGTACAAATTTTCCTATATCTAATTTAGACATATTAACAATAGGTCCTAGCTTCTTTCCATCAAACGCGATATTAACATGAATTGAGCACCTCTCATTAGTGGTTCCATTTTCTCTAATCCATTTTAAAGTTTTAGCCATGATTAACTTGGCCTCAACAAAGGGAAGCGGTCCAGTTACTAGTTCAATCATCCCAGTACCACCTGAATTATCCGGTTCTAATTTAAAGATATCCTGAGTGGGGGCAAAGTCACTATGAGCCTTTTCCTCTATTCTAATTGTCTTATTTAATGTTTGGGCTAAACCGTCTTTTGTAAGGTCAAGGTTTTCATTTGAAAAGAACTCAAATTCAAAACCTATCTTTGAAGAATGTATAGCATTAAGTTGTTCGTTAGAATACATATTTATCCTGATTTGTTTATATATTCCAAACCAGGATATAGGTTATACTAAGTTCATGGTAATCTTACGATCACTAACATTCACACTACCAATTTTAATATTTACAATATCACCTTTGGTCAGTTCTACATTCTTTAGCTTGGTCTTATGGATAAGACCACTGATTCCCTTTTCCAATTCTATAAAGGCGCCATACTTAGTTACTTTTGTAACTTTACCTTCAGTTACCATCATAGGTTTATATTTTTGATCTGCACCATCCCACAGATCAATCTTAGGCCCTGCTTGGCTTAAAATAATTTTTCTATCTGATATAATTTCCTTTGTCCAGAAACTAATCTCATCTCCTGGTTTAATGCTCCTATTATCAAATAATTCTAATGTGGCTTCATCCAATTCATTCTTAGGTATAAGACCAGTTAAAGATTCATTAAATTCAGCAAATACTCCAAATTTAGTGGTACCTGTTACAATACCTGTAATATGATCCTTTATATTTTCTCTTAAATCTTCCACTGCAGAAGGTATCATTGTTCTAAGATATTCTCTATGAGATACAACAATTGTTTGCTTTTCATTAGAATATGTTATAGGCATTACTATTAACTCCTTTCCCACAAGCTTTTCAAAATCATGTAACTTATTTAAACCTCCTAATGATCCTGGCATAAAACATTGAACACCGCCGACTTCAACCCAATATCCGCCGTGAATTAATTCCTTAACTTTACCAGTAAATCCAATACCACGGTTTCCTATAGCATTATAGATTTCATTTCTTTTAACTTCATCCATTGCATCACTTATAGATGCATAAAGAGTACCGAAATTAGAATATTTGACTTTTATATCAACAACCATCCCAACTTCTAATTGATCAACAATTTCTTTAGCTTCTTTATTTAAAATACAGATAGCAGTGTTCTTTTTAGATATATCAACTAAAGCTTCTATTTTAACATCTACTTCTTCGCCATCAATAATTTCCTTTCTTGTTTTAATAGAAACTATTTCACCTTGTGTCATGTAATTATTTGATTCTTCTGATAATGTTAGCTTTTTAATTTCTTCATCAGGTAAATCATACATAGCCATAGCTTCAGCTGCATACATTTCAGTACACATTAATTTAGTCCCTTTAGGTACCTTAACCTTTATTGTTTTAGTGTCAAATGGATCGTCGCTTAATTGGACGGTAATTTCTTGTTCAATCATTATTTTTTTATTAAGAATGGTTATTATAGATTATATATTACTTAGTTTAGATTTAGTTATTATACTTCTTTAGTTCTAAATTGTTTAGGATTATGTAATAAGAGCTGGTGGTGAAGGTGATGTTGTTGCACCGGCTTGCGCAGCAGGAGAACCTGCAGTTGCCACAGTCTGTCCTGGTGGTGTGATTATGGTCTGTGTTCTTATATAAGCATCAACAGCGGTAGAAATACCAGGTCCTGCTAAATTAGAAAATACTAATGACGCTGATGCTATTGCAGCGGTTAAATTAATAGCCTCGGAATTATTACCTTCCTTTGGGCTTGCTTTTATTACGGTGACAAAATCTGTCATTGCTGCTGCAAATGCCGCATTTAATGTATTTGTTATAGCGGTGTCTAATACAGGTTTTATTAATGGCATATTTTCTAGTTTTATTAGTTTATATATTTATAGAGTTTTAACTTGCTTCTGGCTTAATTCCTTAGCAGTCATTGGATGACCTGCTGCAGTAGGAGGGGATGTAGGTGCCCCTAAGTTTCCAATATGAGTATGCTTATTAAATAGCTTCATAAAAGTATCACCTAACACTACCTTTTCAACTGCCCCTTGTCCTAGTTCAATAGATGAAGTATGATTTATAACTGTATTAGTACAATTGATTATTGCATCCTCGCAGTTAATTTCAGTATTAGCCCCACTATTAATTGTAAACTTAGCAGAGTGAGTAAATGTTATATTTCCATCATTAAGCATTATAATAGAATCACCATTAGCATTTATTATTTCAACTGAATTATCAGGTTTTATATTTACTGTTGTTGGGCCTTCTGTTGTAGTATAGTCCATCATTAATCCTTTTTCTTCTGTAAAGAAAACTTTAATATGTTCACCTTCTCTTTCATTAGTAACTTCAGGATCACCGGATTGTAAATCCCCTGTTAACCCAAATGCTGTATCATATATTAATACGTGTGAATTAGGATATGCTGCTTCTATCTCCGCCTTGGTCTCATCAGAAGGGTATAGTGATTCATGGTACACAGGAGAATAATAATTACCATTATCAAAAGTTACTCTTAATACAGTGCCAATTTTAGGTACTGAAAAAGTACCGCTTCCGCTATTGCTTCCACCTGAAGATGCTACTGATGGTCTTGCCCAAGGTAATGATTCAGTTGGCATAAGATACGCACTTTGCGGATCTTCAGGATCTTCTCGTTGATCCATTTTACCAAAGACCCTAATTCTACATCGACCTTCAAAAATATCATCATCAGTATTTTCTACAATACCAATCCATTGAGTGCCTTTAAGATTGTCATCCTTTAAATCTTTTGTTGTTAATTTTCCCATACGTTAATCTTCAAAAATATTACTACTTTCAATACCCTGTGTACTACCACCTGGTGGAATATCTCCTTCAAATAAATTGCTACTTTCTAATGTTGGACCTGATGGCTGAGAGCCAAATATATTACTAGTTTGTAAAGGTTCAGCTTCACCACCATCAGGAAAGATTCTATTTGTCTCTAATGTTTGCGTACTACCACCTGCTACAATTTCTCCTTCAAATATATTGGATCCTATAGGATCTTGGTTAAACCCTGGTGTAGTTTCTTCTTGTACTAATGCACCTTGTAAAGAACTTATTAAACCTTGTGGATTTCTAATATTATTTATAAGAGAATTTCTTAAGCCATATACATTACCAAATTTTAAACCTTGTAAGAAAGCTAAGCCTTTTCTTTGTACAAAATTCTCAGCACCTTGTCTTGCTTTATCTAAAAACTTTGTACCCATTTGTTTCGCCAAATCCTTAAATGTTAAAGGATTTGTATTTGCTGTGTCTTCTAATGCTGAGTCATATCCAGCAAATTGAGATTTCATTTCAACATTACCGTATGACCATTTCATTGATGATGTAGCCATAGTACCGGCGCCTTGTGCATTTGAAACATCGGCAAATACCTGACCGCTGGCTGCTACATCCCATGTGCATTCAGCAAACTTAAAAGTTATTCTAGACGCATTTTCATTTACAAATTTACTAAGCTCGTCTGCAGGATCCGTATCGGTACCTCTTTTCTTATTAGCTTGAGCTGTGATAAATGAATTTAATGCACTTTTAATAGACCTAAATTTTCTAACCTCTACTACATCTACCTCCACATCAAAATACATTAAGTTTACCGGAAGAACTTGTCTTCTATACTTAACATCATAACATGCAGCTTTATAAAGATTAAACAATGCAGACATTTTTAAATCTATAGCTTCCAATAAACCAACAGTAATCCCCTCACCATCGGCAGAACCACCATAAGGGGTCATATTAACAGTTTTACCAAATGCTTCTGTTAGCCCTTCTATGGTTTGAAAATAATAAGGTCTTTTTTGTTGTATTTCCCTAAGTCCTTGACAAAAAGCTTTTAAGTATGTTGCTCTAGTAGTTTCACCAATCTTATTTAAATAACCCACGGCTGATTGCCCACCAGGATGACTAGCTACACCTTCAGGTTCGTCTGCTAATTGGTTAGTTTCTTTTACAGCAACAGCAGGATTACCTTCAATTGCACCTTCAAAAAGAGGGCTCTTTATATCAAACCTAAGATTAAATCCTAAATAAGTTGGATCATCTAGACTAGTTACACCATTTCCACCACCTGCAGCAGTAGGCATAGTTTGCACAAAAGTTTTAGCAAAATCATAACTATTAGGAAATGACTTTTGAAAGCTCCCGGCAAGATTTTGTAAACCTTCAGGAATCTGTGTATTGGCTAAATCCGTTATTGGCATCTATACTTTTATTTTTTTTATTTATCCACTATGTAGAAGGGGTAACCTCTCTTCTGCGTAAATGTAATCTCTGTCTTAATCCAGCACCGCCAGGTTGATCACCGCTAGTTAGAAAATATTCAATACCAGTTATAACATAAAATCCAGACAAGTATTCATTAACAACACCATATTCATTATCAACATCACTACCTAAATTATCAGGAGTTTCTTTACGTCTTATTGAATCATTAGGAGCATTTTCGTCATTCTCAGGGGCGGTTAATGTACCTTTTACCATTTGCGCAGTTTCCATCATATGACAATAAATTCTACTATATCTTAGTATAGCAGGATTAACTGTATCTAATTCAACAGTCATACCTAATTTATTAATTTCAGCTAAGTTTTGAAAATTTTGTATAGATGCATAATAATAATTGCCATGAACATTATCACCCTGTGTACCTAAAAATTTAAATTTAACCTGATCATTTCTTGGACCTTCTACTTCACCATTAATAGTCCTACCCTTCGTAACAGGTATCATCCCTGGTGTATCACTAGTTATAGGGTCAACAAATTCACTTACAAATTCCTTTGAATTTAGATCCCAATATTGTGTATATCTTTTATAGCCATTATTTTTACTAATCCTTCCACTATTATTAATTTGTTGATATTTAGATATGTATCTAGCAGTACCCTGTAAATCTAATTGATTGCTTATCATATTAGGAAATGTACTTTCACTATCTTCTTGGTCACCACTTCCCATCGTATCCATTGCATTCTGTTGAAACATTTGGCTAGTTTCTAAATCATCTTCCATTCCAAAGAATTTATTAGCATCAACAAAAGTCAAATAATAATAAGGGTCAATATAAGCAGTAAAAAAAGAATCATCATTTAAGTAAGAATTAGAAGCTATATCTTCTATAAATTTTTGCGCGGTATCATATGGGTTAGTCCATACTTGTTGGTCTGCGGTATCTTCAACATTAGATGCATATCCTAACTTTAATTCTTCTGCAATAGATAATAAAGAATTCCAACTAGTATTATCTTGAAATTGAACCTTCTCCGTAAATAGATTAGGTACATTCATTCTACCTTCCACTGTTATTAATGCTGCGGTATCGGTTGCACCCCCTCCACCTAGTGGGGTTATTTTTTCTACTGTAAAGTCAATTCTTATTGGTTTAAATGTAGTTTCATTTCCCTGTGATCTAATATACAATTGAATAATGTCGCCGTCCTTTGGAAAAAATCTAGCAGTAAACATACCATCCCTATCGTAAAAAGAAAACTTACACGTAGGATAAAAACCAACAGACTTAAGTTGAAATAATTCTAATCTATCACCCTGTACTTCATATGAATTAATCTTAATAAGAGGTATCATAGTAGAAAACTTGGTAGGCTTTTCTTTCATAGTATCTCCATCTGAGTTTTCTGTACCGCTTTCTACATCGGTCATTTCTAACTCATCAAGTTCAATAGTAGGTTCTATTATTGTTAATATATTTCTTTCAACTGTTGACATATTAATTTGATTGTTTAGTACTTCTACTTGGTAGGTTAGTTCCTAATTGTATTTTACCACCTTCATATGTTTTAGATTCTTGGCCTGGTTGTAACATATTTGGTGGCATTGGTTGTTTTACACCAGCTTTCTTTGTTTTAGCCTTTTCTATTAATCTTTGCATTCTACCTTGATCCTTTTCACTCTGTCTACCAGTATCCACGTATGCTTCTTGTACAGCGTTTGGTCGTGATGCTGGATTAGGTCTCTTGTAAACAAGATCCTTTCTACTTAAGTTAGGTATAATTAATACATCACCTTCATTAACACTAAATGGATTAAATATATTATTAACAACACATATAGCATCTACAAATTCGCCACTACCAAAATATATTTGTGATATTTTGTCAAGGCGGCCTATCTGATCTAGCATAACATAATGCAATGCCTTAACGCCTAATTCAGAATCATAAATAAAGGATGGCGCAGTAAGATCCCAATAACCCTCGCCAGTTTCGTCAATAATTAATTTATTCTTTAATGTTAGTGATTTTATATTCATATTCTATTTTTATATTATGAGTCAACAGTCATACTAACCAGATTAGAAATATATGCAGCAGTATCAGAAGTCTTTTGCTTCTTTACATTACTTATCTTATCGTTTTTAGCAGAACTAGCCTGGGCACCTTGTGTTGGTGATAAACCTTTTGTAAAATTACCAGCCTTAACGGATCCGTATGTGGCTATATCTTTACCGGCTAAATTTAAAATATCTTCTTCACCTTGCGCAGATGCATATATTCTACCACGACCTGCATTAAACATATTTTCTATATCACCCTTATCTCTAGGTTTACCATGTTTAAGATCAATTTCAAATTTAACTTCCATAGGAAAATCATCATAACCTAAACCATGCCCTAGTGTCATAGTTGAATTATCACAATACATATTGCCCATTGTTACAATTGGGTTTAGTGGATTTCCTACAGTCACGTGCCAATCACCAGTAGGCTCACCGCTTATTAAAGCTTTAGATGCCTGTGTACCTGAAACTGCCCCAACGTTATCACTTAAAAATCCACCTAACATATTACCTAACATAGTTTTACCAACCTTAAGTAATCCTTCTATACCATTTTCTAAATTAAATTCACCAGTACCTCCACCGAATACATTCTTAAATCCTGTTTCAACATCAGTAACTACACTTCCAATATATCCACTGAAGTCACCTTGCTTTAATTTATTAATATCCCCAAACTGACTAGCTACTGCACCAGCACTACCGTAATATCTTTGACCACCTCCGAAGAACTGACCATTATTATAAGTCATAGTTAACATATTACTAATAATGTCAATCATTGCAATTTTAGGATTAACATAATTAAGAGATTTAAGCTCATATTCAAAATTAAGTTTTAAGTCATTTGAAAATTTCATACCACGATCCCTAATCTGTGTAGAATCAATAACATTAACAGGACCTATTACAAAGTTAGCATAAGTAGTACCTAGCTTATCACCAGTAGACATATTTTGTGCCGCAAACTTTTGTCTTGAACTGATACCTTTAAATGCATCAGCCGTTGCTCTACCGACACCTCCCATCTTAGAATAAAACGGCTGAGATGTATATCCACCGTCACCACTACTAATATCTTCCATTTCAGATTTAACTTCCTTATAGTTTAACCCATATGACATTGTTAAAATATCATCTAACTTATTACCGGCCTTTTCACCCATATAAGTAACGGCAGTAACACCTGCAGTTTGTGTAGCATCCACAGCTTCTGATGGTGCTGGCGCCTTAGGATCTTTTGAACCCGGTGTTGCAGTTAAATCAAATATATTATCATTTACTGGTGTAGGGAATCTTCTTAAAGTAATGAGATGATTGACAGGAACCTGTTTATAATATTTACAATATAAAAAATCTTGAGCGGTATAACCTATCCTAGGATAATTTTGATTAAAATATTCTATAAGTTTAGCAATAGAAACATTCTTAGAATTTTCACCACCCATAGTTTTATTATTAGCAGAATCTCTAATATCAGCAAAAGGAGAGCCCCCAGTTAAACCACCGTAAAACCCTCTAAAATTAAATAATGCATATTTATTAAAAACAGACCTAGGTATAGGTGTATTCATTCCTACTGCAACACCGAATTGATCAGGCACTGCTGTATCTACATAAAAGTTTTTTGCAAATAGTGTATCAACTCCATGAGCAAAGCCAAATGATTCACCACCAAAAACACCTATTCTATCAGCGGTTTCTTTACTTGGGTTTGTTGGGAATAACGCATCATTTAACTTATTTGCATTTTCACCTAGCTTGTCTAAGAATGGCATATATATAGTCTATTTTTAGTATATATTCAGCCTAAGCTGTCAAGATACTTATCAATGTCAATATCACCGCTCTGAAACTTATCCAACCATCCTCTTTTAAACCTAACATTAAACTCTTGTGAACTGTCAGTAGAAAGAGAACCTTTAAAAAATGGCCTTGATGATATATCTCTTATTTCTTTTAGGTTTTTTGATATTATATAAAATTGAACTTTCTCAAACAAACCTTGTAAATCATTTTTTGTTTTTTTACACATTACTGATTCCACTATTACATACAGTCGTTCTCTGTCACTTTCATCAAACCTATCCTCTAATGATTTTACATTTTTAAAGTCTTCCTTTTTAATAGGCATTTTTCTAGCCCTATTATTAAACTCATATTTAAAATTCATATCAAAAAAATGAGTCTTAAGATATTTCATATTATCATACATTTTAATAATACGAATCTGGTATAATGGATTAATAGGATCCCATTGTGTATCTACAATTAAACCTTTTATAGGCAATAAAACATTAGGCTTACTAAAAGAAGATAGTAAGCAATATACAGTTTGTCCCTTTGTAAATATTCTGTGTGCTTTCATTCAAATTCCACGACATTTTCAAACAGTTTAGCGCTACCGTTTACATTAATGTCAGGTGAATGATATATGTTATATTGAAATTCTTTATCAGTCAAAGATTCTACATATCTTTTAATACCTTCAACAGTAGGCTCATTTAGATTACCTAAAACATAAAAAATAGATGTAGTAGTATTTCTATCTAATACAGTCTGTAGCTGCTTCATAAGATAAGAAGATACCACCGCATCAGACGGCTCAAATTGGTAAAAGTCATTTTTAGTTAACTTATTAAAAATGTCCATGTAATTAATACATTCTATATTTCTTGGGACACTTCCTAAAAATGATTTTACTCTAACTGCATCATTGGAGTATATAAAATTAAATTCTATGTTTGCTTCCATTCAGTCAATAAATCGATCTCAGCCTGGAGTTCTTTTATTTTACTTTGTATTTCTTTTTGCGTAGGTTCATAATGTGTACCCCATTCAGTATTAATTTTTAATACATCCTTTTCAAATTTGTTACCACACTCTAAACCTAAGTCCTCGCATAATTCAAAAAAGAACCTCATAATATATTCATACTTGTTTCTGCTATCTTCATTTGATTCAAAAACATCCGTTGAAGTCCATTGTTCTCTACCGCCACCATGATTGTCATCAATGACCCTCTTAATAACGCCGTTTCTTGCAGGCTCTAAAACAATTTTAATCATTAAGTCTTTTATTTAAAGATTCTCTAGCTTCTTTCATTAGCTTTCTTGCTACCTTTTTATCGGTATGCCACGATTCTTTATCTTTAACTGTTAACATAGCATTAGCCTCTCTTAACATTTCAATTTCTTTGTCATTATAACCAACTTCCTTCCATGCTATTATTTGGCTTTCTTCCATGCTCTCAAGCTGACTTGCTATTCTTTTTTCTACCGCATCAGTATTAGTAGCATGCAATTCCTTTCCTCTTTCTATATTCTCTCGTGTAACTTCCATCCACTTGTGAAATGGTAATTTACTTTTAGCTTTAAGAAGTCCTTGATACTTCATTGCTAATCTTCGCTGTCTTCTATTCGGTGCTTGTGTCATATGATTAATTTTATTATATATTATACCTTAAATTGCTTAGTCAATTTTATATCTAGTTTTAATTAATTCTTTAATACTATCAAAAAGACTATCTAAAATTAAATCTTCTGATATTTGATTTTTAATAAATGATTCTAATTCATCATTAACTTCATTACTATCAAATGATGAACTAATAATTTCATAAATAGCCTTTTTAGGAACTTCAATTGGAAATGTAAGATTAAGCTTTACCTTATCGTTCTTTTTCTGTTTATCAAAAAGAGTTCTTATTGGAGACGGGGTTTCTTTTTGTGGTGGTAATTTTTCTTTATAGACCTCGGCTGCCTTTGTTACTGCCGGTGGAGAGGGGTTTAAATCTAAAGGATCCCCATCCAATGGTTCTAAAAATTCAGATATTAAATTTGTTGCTATTCTATTACCACTATGAAATGTGGTCCAATCACCTTCAACACCTTTAATAATTTCAACAGTTCCGAATTTATCACCTTTAATCCACTGTAATTTTTTGTCTTCTGTTTTTTCCATACTATTATCCCTTTATAATTATTATACCTAAAAAACAATTATTGTTTAAGTTAAAGGCTATGTAGGAACTTGCCAATTTACAGCATCCGTCAATGGAGCCATGGTGAAATTACAATTAGTTATATCAAATGCAGGATTTGATGCCGAGGGAGATACAATGGCTAATTGAATACCTGTTCCAGCTTTTATATTCTCATACCACCTTGCCGTTACAACGTAAGCATGGTGTGGTCCATTGTTGTACGTAAGATCAACGTAGTTGTTTGTAGAAGGGGCGCCATTTAAGTCTCTAATTTCAATAGTAGGTAGAGTAGTGAATGCTGCCGGCGTTGTTATCCAGAAGCTGTACATGCACTCAACATCTGTATTATCTATAGCTCTAAAGGAATCATAAAAACCAAGCGGTACACCAGTATCGTCAATACATTCAATACCATTCCCTAATTGAGCATCATCAATATATTGATTAAACCCTATTGTTATATCTTGTACCCCGGCAGGAATTTGTAAAGTAGCTGTGCGGTTCATATAACTTGCCGGCCCAAAAACAACTGTGCCTGCAGATCCTTGTGGACCAGTTGCACCTATATCTCCTTGTGGTCCTTGTATACCAGTGGCTCCAATATTTCCTGTACCTGCTGGTCCTTGAATACCAGTGGCACCTATATCTCCTTGCGGGCCTTGTGGCCCTTGAACACCAGTGGCTCCTATATTTCCTTCATCACCTTGTGGTCCTTGAATACCAGTGGCTCCAGTAAACCCGGTTGCACCTATATTTCCTTCATCACCTTGTGGTCCTTGAACACCAGTGGC
>Ga0222718_10000301_pt1 | contig 54057 bp, 43 predicted proteins | sample C33_27DmetaG_FD_165045 | JGI IMG/M metagenome (GOLD analysis project Ga0222718, IMG submission 165045) | Estuarine water microbial communities from San Francisco Bay, California, United States - C33_27D | ecosystem: Environmental > Aquatic > Marine > Unclassified | place: USA: California... | reverse complement strand
ACATGCGCGGTCGCCTCAAGGCGAAGGGGCACACGGGGACGATCCTCGACGCGCTCTCCGACGGCACCATCGACGAGATGGTTCTCCGGCTCATCGCCGACTGAACTGGCCCTCAACTCGAGCGCATCACCTCGCGCAGGTCGCGGTAGCCGATGAGCACCGCGCCGACCTCGTTCACGGCCTCGGCGAGCGTGCCGTCGACGGCGAGACGATGGTCGTCGATCCACGACTCCGCCGCTGAGGAGAGCGCGCGCACCTCAGGGGAGTCGATGGCTGGTTGGATGTGCACCTCGGTGACCCCGGGGGCGAGCTCGGCGATGGAGCGGAGCAGTCGGTCCCGTGAGCCCGGTCGCCAGTCGTGATCGAAGTGATCCGGGAAGATGACACCCTCCTCGGCGGCTCGGCGCCGGTAGGGGAAGCCCGCCTCAGACTCGGTGACCGTCGAAGGCAGACGGATCGGCAGGGAAAACTCGACTGCCAGGTCGACATAGACGTCGAAGAACTCCGGCCTCAGGGTGATCGCGCTGAGATGCGGGGCGAGATGGGTCACGTCGACACCCCAAGCAAGGGCGCGGTTGACCTGAGCGCGCAATTCGCGGCGCACCTCGTCGAGGTCGGCGTGCTCCCACAGGTCGGCGGTGTTCCTCGGGAATCCACCCTCGCCGGACAGGAGAGATGGCGCGTGAGTGATCGGACCCCAGCGGTAGATGTCGTGTTCGGCGTTCAGGGTGAGGTGCACGCCGATGTCGTCGCTCGGTTCGAGCAAATCCGTGGCGTGGCGGGCCCACGGGGCGGGAACCATGATGGAGGCACAGGTCGCTGCGCCACCTCGAATGGCGTCGATAACGCCGAGATTGGCTGCGTGGCACGAGCCGAGGTCGTCGCACGAGACGATGAGGAGGCGCGCATCGGTGTCGTGGCCGAGACGTTCCGCGAGCTCGCTCACCGCGATGACGCTATCGGTCGCTAGTGGGGCAGAGCGCCCAGATTCCCCGTCGCGCGGCCATCGCGGATGAGACCGCGCGCTCGATGGATTCTGCGAGGGCGGTGTTCGGTTCGATCGGCAAATCTCGGGCGAATCCTCGTTCGGCCATCGTGAGGCCGCTCGGTCGGTTCGACCCGGCGGGGAGCACGTGGGCGAGGAGTCGGCCGTAGTGATCGCGCGCGACGACCTCTCGACGAAGTGAGACGGTCGACCCGATGGGAAGGATGGCGGAGAGGGCTTCGCTGGCGAGATCCGCGCCGCACTCCGCTGGCAGCCCATCGCGGGCCACCTCCGGGGTGTCGATACCGAGCAAACGAACGCGCTCCGTGGTGCCCGCCAGCGAGACGACGACGGTGTCGCCGTCGGTGACGGCGAGGATGACGGCGGACGGGGAGCTCGTCGTCGGCGACGAGACGGCGCACGCCGAGCAGAGGAGCGCGAGGAGGACGAGTCTCAGAGGCGCTCGATCAAGGTGCCGGTTCCAAGCCCGCCGCCGCAGCACATCGACACCAAGCCATAACGTCCGCCGGTGCGCTCGAGTTCGCTCAGCGCCTTGGTCAGGAGCACGCCGCCGGTGGCACCGAGGGGATGTCCGAGGGCGATCGCACCTCCGTTTGGGTTGGTCCGGTCGAGATCGGCCCCCAACTCCCGAGCCCAAGCGAGCACTACGGAGGCGAACGCCTCGTTGATCTCGAAGGTGTCGATGTCATCGATGCCGATGCTGTTCCGGTCGAGGAGACGGCGCGTGGCGTCGATCGGTCCGGTGAGCATGAGGACTGGGTCGACGCCGACGAGGCAGGCATCGACCACACGGGCGCGGGGCCGCAGGCCGAGCGCATTGGCTCGGTCAGCCGTCATCATGAGAAGGGCCGACGCGCCGTCGGAGATCTGCGAGGAGTTGCCGGCTGTGTGCACGCCGTTCTCCCGGGCCACGGGTTTCAACGACGCGAGGCGCTCGAGCGAGGTGTCTCGAATCCCCTCGTCGTGGCCGAGCGTGACCGTCTCGCCGGTGGACTCCCCGTCCTCGCCGAGCACCGGCGCCACAACCGGGGCGATCTGTGGATCGAATCGACCCTCCGCCCGGGCAGTCGCGGCGCGCTCCTGAGACGAGAGCCCAAGACGATCGGTGTCGTCGCGAGTGATGCCCCAGCGCTCGGCGATTCGCTCAGCTCCCTCGAACTGCGAGGTGAATTCGTAGTGCTCGAAGTAGTCCTTCGGAATCGGTACGCCAAGGCCGAGTTTGCGGGAAGAGTTGGATCCGATCGGAACCCGTGACATCGCTTCGACACCGCAGGCGACCGCGATGTCGACGACTCCGGAGGCGATGAGTGAGTAGGCGAGCCCGGTGGCCTGCTGGCTGGAGCCGCATTGGGTGTCAACCGAGGTCGCAGCAGTGGTGAGGGGCAATCCGGCGGAGAGCCAGGCCGTTCGGGTGATGTTGAAGCTCTGCTCGCCGACTTGGCTGACGCAGCCTCCGACGACCTGCTCGACCTCGGCGGGATCGACCCCGCTTCGAGAGACGAGCGCTGACAGGGCCGTTGAGAGCAGGTCGGCGGGGTGGACGCCGGCGAGGGAACCGTTTCGCCGGCCGACCGGGGTGCGAGTCGCCTCAACGATGACGACCTCTCGAGCGCGTTCTTGTGATGCCATCGCCGAAGGCTAGGTGGCGGGCGGCTCGGGGAGCGATCTGGCTGCGCGGTGTTAGACGCGTGTCAGGCTTCGCTTCGATGTTCGGGGCGCAGTTCGCTCATTCGGCCCGCCGCCCAGTCAGTGACGAAGGAGAAGCGATCTCCGCGTAGAACGGTCCGGCGCCACTCCACTGGGCGCCCGAGGTGGCAGCCGAGTCGATCGATGCAGAACACCGCCTCGCCGTCGGCGAGGCCGAGCAACTCGCGCTCCTCGGGCTCGGGCATCAGCGGGATGATCCGCTCGCGTCCCGAACCCGGCCGGCACCCCGATACTCGCTCGAGCTCGTTGTAGAGCGAGGTGTGGGAGAAGTCGACGTCGAGCAGGCCCGAGGCGACCGAGGCGGGCATCCACGCCCGATCGACGGCGAGCGGCTCACCCCCGGCGAGCCGGAGGCGCTCGAGCAGAACGAGATCGCTGTTGTGGGGGAGTCCGAGGCGTCCAGCGGCCTCCGCGTCGCGAGTCGTCTCGAGGGCGAGGACCTGAGAGGTCTGGACGAGTCCGGTCTCCTCGACCACCTGGAACAGGCTGTAGAGCGAGCCGAGTGACTGCTCGAAACGCGCCGGATCAACGGACGTTCCGACTCCACGGGCCCGTCGAACGATGCCGTCGGCCCCCAATCGTCCGACCGCCTGACGCGCGGTGTGTCGACTCACCCCGTAGACCGTCATCAACTCCCGGTCGGTCGGGAATCTCTCAGCGAAGTCCCCGAGGTCGAGGCGCCGACGCAACTCGTCCTCGAGCTGCGCCCAGAGCGGCGTGGCGCTGTCTCGCGAGAGCGTCACCGCCCCGGTCGCGAATCCGTCGGCTGTCATGGTCGTTTCCCCCTCGCTCAGGCGAGATAGGCCTCCGGCACCGGCTTAAGCGGCCGCGCGTACCACAGCGGACGTCGGAGACCATTCGGACCCGGAGCCGGGCGGGTCTTGGTCAGCCAGTCGAGGTACGCCTCTCGGCTCTTCGCGGTGTCGACGACGACATCGCCGTACTCATCGCCCTCCTCAGCCGGGCTCACGTGCACCCGCTGGTGCCAGCACTGCATGCCCGAGATGGGATCCGGTTGCACGGCGAAGGTGAGGTTCTGGTGCACGCCGGTGTCGTTCCACCAGATGCGCTCGGTGTCGGGATCCGAGGAGCTGTACGACTTCATGCCCTTCGTGCGGCGGAGCCGCCAACTGGTGCCATCGTTGTCGATCATGGCGAGGCCGTTGCCCCAGGAACGGGCCTTCTCCTCCTCGATACGCCAGCGGCCCATGTGGTGCGAGGCCGCGACCACACCGGGACGGATACCCTCGGTGCGCCAGGCGGAGATCACGAAGTGACCGATCCTGGTCGACACTCGGACTAGGCCATTCTCAGCGATGCCGAGTCGCTCCGCGTCGGTCGGATGGATCCACAGCGGATGGCGATGCGAGATCTCGTTCAACCATTTGGAGTTCGCCGACCGGGTATGGATCAGGGTCGGGATGCGGAACGTGGGGAGCAAAATTCGCTCGGAACCCTCAAGGTCGAGATCCTCCCAGTGCACGTGCGAGGGGATCCATTTGGGAGTCGCGTACTCATCCCAACCCCAGTCGCTAAGCGTCGTCGAGAAGAGCTCGAGCTTCTTCGACGGTGTCGGGAAGCCCTCCTTCAACTCGCCGTCGACCTCGATCGCGGGGGATCCGTCACCGAGCTTGGCGAGGGCCAGCCCGCTGAGCGATTCTCTCGATCCGTCCCAGGTGCCCTCGGTCCCAGGCTTGCGGAACACTCCGGTCGAGTCCTTGTCGCATCCTTCGACCGCCGACGGGTCCACCGCGCGCTCATAGGGGCGGTACGGATCGCCGGGGACGGCGAAGGCACCACGGTCACGCATGTACTCGAGCGGGCTCTGGCCGGCTTCGTTGGCCGCCTCGACGAGTCCGGGGACGCTGTCGGAGAACATGCGGCCGTAGTACTCGTCGACTCCCATCGGGGTGCCGGGGCGCTCATCGCTTTCGAAGAACTTGCGGATGCCGAGCGAGCCGTCCGGGTCGATCCGCCAGGAGAGATCGATCCAGAACTCGTTCTCCTCCCAGACCTCACCGACGTTGAACTGATGGGACCGGGAGTCAGGTCCGACCTCCTCACCGTTGAGCTCTGCGTAGCGCCGCATGACCGGTTGCCGGAACCCGATCCACCGGCCGGCGTGGGTCTCGTAGGAGGCGATGTCGTGACGCTCGCTGCCGACACCCATCGGCAACACGTAGTCAGCGAACCAGGAGGTCTCCGACCAGGTCGGCGTGAGCGCGACATGGCAGCCGACGCGGTCGGTGTCCTTCAGCGCCTCGAGCCAGCTGAATCCGTCGGGGTTGGTCCATACCGGGTTGTAGACACGGGTGAAGTAGGTGTCGAGGCGCCCTCGGCCCTCGTTCAGGAAATGGGGGAGCAGGATCGACATCTCGTGGTAGGCGAGCGGGTACTCGATCGGCCAGTTGAGTTCGTTCCACTCCTTGATCGGCTGCCCACCCTTGGGGGGAGCCGGGGTGAACTTGTTCCAACCGTTTCCGCTGGTGCCACCAGGGGTGCCGACCGAGCCGGTCAAGACGTTGACGAAGAACAACGTGCGGGCGACCTGCCAGCCACCGAGGTTGCCAGCACCGGCCGACCTCCAGTTATGGGAGGCGAACTTCGTGGGGTGGCGTCCGATGATCTCGGCGATCTCGCGAAGCGTGTCACCGGAGACTCCGCAGACGTGTTCGGCGCGCTCAGGGGTGTACTCGGCGTACTCGTCGAGCAGGGCCTGCTCGAGGCTCTCGAACTCGCAGGGCAGATCGGGCCGGCGCTTCTGGAGATAAGTCTCCCAGTTCACCCAGCGCCGAACGAAGTCGCGCTCCCAGGTGCCGTTGGCGATCAACAGCCTCGCGATCGTGAGCATCATGAACGCCTCGGTGCCGGGCCACGGGGCGAGCCAGTAGTCGGCCTTCGCTCCGGTGTTCGACAGCCGTGGGTCGACGCAGATGACCGTCGCGCCGCGCGCCTTGCCCTCCATGATCCGCTGGGCGTGCGGGTTGAAGTAGTGGCCGGCTTCGAGGTGCGCCGAGATCAGGAAGATGACCTCGGCGTTCGCGAAGTCCGAGGACGGGCGATCGAGCCCCATCCACGACTGGTAACCGATACGGGCGTTCGACGAGCAGATGTTGGTGTGGCTGTTGTGTCCGTCGACTCCCCAGGCCGACAGCACTCGCTCGGTGTAGCCATCCTCGCCGGGTCGGCCGACGTGGTACATCACCTCGTTGCCGCGCCCCTCGGTGATGGCGGTCCGGATACGGCTGCCGATCTGATCGAGCGCCTCCTCCCAAGAGATCCGCTCCCACTGTCCTGAGCCCCGCTCGCCGACCCGTCGCATCGGATACAGGATCCGCTCAGGGTCCTGCACCTGGTTGAGGGTGGCTGGGCCCTTCGCGCAGTTGCGCCCCCGACTCGCCGGATGCTCGGGGTTGCCCTCGAATTTCGCGACCTCGCCGGTCTCCTTGTCGATGAAGGCGACGAGGCCGCAGGCGGCCTCGCAGTTGAAGCAGGTCGTCGGCACGAGCGTGTAGTGGCGCTCGACGCGCTCTGGCCAGGCCTTGGCGTCCAGTTCGGTCCAATCGTGCCACTGCTCGTGCGGCGGGTGGTTCATCAGGGTCATGGGGACTCCTCGTTAGCGATCGGTGTGGTGGTCAGGAGAGTGGGACGGACTGTCCGGCGCGGACGTAGGCGTCCTCGTAGCTGAAGAGGCCGATCAGGGCGAGCAGGCCGCCGAGGGCGACGACTCCGTCAGCGAGGCCGGTGGCGAGGTCGATGTAGACGATCGCAGCGGGGGCGGCGATGCCGATCAGGATCCCGCCGATCCAGAACTTGCGTGCCTGCGCACCCCGCGTCATCTCGAGGGTGGCGAGTTCCACCGATCGCGAGCCCTTCGACCAGATCTCGGTGGCGAGAAGCAGAGCGAGCACGCCGAGGCCGATCAGGAAGGCGATACCGACCGCATCGGGCTCGGGGACGTCGACGGCGAGGTCGATGACGCTGTACGTAGCGCCGCCAGCGACGAGGGCCTGGGCGAGCAGGGTGGGCAGCAGCAGCGGGGTCTGCCAGAGGTCGCGTCCCTCGCATTGTCCGAAGAGGAAGGCGGTGTAGCCCGCCACGGCTGCGGCCAGCAGCACCTGCGGCAGCACGAGCCACGGCAACGCGCCACTCGAGCCGATGAGGCCGAGTAGCCCCCAGAGTCCGGTGACGCCGGCGAATGCGCCGAGAATCCACGCTCCGCGAACGAGCCAGGAGGAGGTGTTCGACCGAGTCAGGATGTAGAGGAAGCGCTTTGGCTGTTTCAAGTCGGCGATGAGAAGCACGCCCGTGATCGCGGTGAACACACTGGCGATGACCGCGGGAAGGAGTCCCGCCGCGGTGGCCGACTCGCCATGCCCGAGCATGACCATGACCGCGGCCATGATCATCGCTCCGGCGGCGATGGCCTTGGTCACGAGGTAACCCGAGACCTTCGACTTCCAGGTGATGCCGTGGGATGTGGTGTAGGCGGTCCTCGCGACGACTCCCGTGCCACTGTGCTCGCGCATGACGTCGGTGATCGTTGGATGGTCGGGGGTGGTGTCCGCCCAGATCATGCCGTCGGAGGAGATGGCGGTTCTCGTCGGATCGAGGGACGCCTGATCGACCCCGCGGTAGAACACCTTCGGGTTGGTGCCTTGCTCGGGGGCTCGAACAGCGACCTTGTCGCGGGCGACGATCTTCGAGATCTCCGAGTTCGGGTCGTCGAGGTCACCGGTGATGATGGCGTGGGTGGGGCAGACCGTCACACAGGCGGGTTCGAGACCGACCTCGACACGGTGGTTGCAGAAGTTGCACTTGTGCGCGGTGTTCGTCTCGGGGTTGATGTAGATCGCGTCGTAGGGGCAGGCGTTCATGCAGGCCTTGCAGCCGATGCAGTTGCCGTCGTCGAAGTCGACGACACCGTTCGGTGCGCGGTGAAGGGCGCTCGTCGGGCAGATCGTCATGCACGGCGCGTCGTCGCAGTGGTTGCAGCGCATCACGGAGAAGGAGCGGCCCGTGTTCGGGAACGATCCCGACTCGATGTACTTCACCCACGTGCGGTTCACGCCGAGCGGCACGTCGTGCTCGCTCTTGCAGGCCACGGTGCAGGCGTGGCATCCGATGCAGGAGTCGCTGGCGAGGACGAATCCGAGTCGTGTCATGGTTCCCCCAGTTGGGTGTGTTGCGGTCGGTGGGTCACGCGAGGCCCTTGAGCATGAGGTTCCAGTAGAGGAACGGCAGGCCGTACTTCTTCAGGTACCACATGTCGCGACGGGGCTTGACGGTGTTGATCACGGGAATCGATGGTGTCCGCTTCATGGAGTAGTCGAACTCAGCGAGCAGCATCGCCTGGCGCGAGGTGGTGAGAGGACAGGAGGCGTAGCCGTGATACTCGGCGGAGACTGCCCGTCCCGACAGGTACGAGTCGACGTTCTCCACCACCACAGGGGCCTGCTTGCGAATCGCGGCGCCCGTCTTCGAGTTCGGGGTGCTCCCGGCATCGCCGAGAGAGAACACGTTTGGATATCGAACGTGTTGGTGGGTGTGCTTGTCCACCTCGACGTAGCCGGGTCCCTCGCCTGTCGCCAGCGGACTGGCCTTCACCCAATCGGGTGCCGATTGACGGGGGACGACGTGGAGCAGGTCATAGGAGAGCGTGCTGGTGCCGTTGGCCTCGCCGAGGTTGGTGACGGTGACCGTCTTGGTTCCGCTGTCGACGGCCGTGACCTCGGCCTCGGTGTGGAGATGGATCCCGTACCCCGCGATCACCTTGTCGAGCTCGTCGGCGATCTCGGGGATGCCGAACGCACGAGCGCCCGGAATGACGAGGTGGATGTCGATCTTCCCGAGGAGGCCCTGGGACTTCCAATAGTCGGCGGCAAGGTAGGCGATCTTCTGCGGCGCTCCGGCGCACTTGATCGCGCCGGTCGGCATGGTGAACACCGCTGATCCCGACTTGGTGTTGCGGATGAAATCCCAGGTCTTTGGCGCGAGGTCGAACCGGTAGTTCGAGGAGACCCCCTCGTGTCCGAGGGTGTCGCTCAGGCCGTCCATCTTGTCCCAGTCGAGTTGGATGCCGGGGCAGACGATGAGCGCGTCGTACTCGTACGTTGAGCCGTCAGAGCACTCGACGGCGTTGTTGTCGGGACGAAAGGCGCTTGCCGCCTTTTTGATCCAGGTGGCCCCCTTCGGCATGACCGATGATTCGCTGCGCTCGGAAGTGCTGGCCTGCGAGACACCACCTCCCACGAGGGTCCACAGCGGTTGGTAGTAGTGCTTGTCGGAGGGTTCGATCACCGCCACGTCGCTGTGGCCCTTCTTGATGAGGCGGGCGGCGACGGAGATGCCGGCGCTTCCTCCACCGACGATGACGATCCGGTGTTTCCCTGTGGTTGTCATGCTCCCCCCAATGGTGATCCGCCTATCGGTCAGGCGCTCTGAGTGGTCTCGATCCAAGCGCCGTAGCCGCCGAGGACGTCGCTGACGTCACCGAAACCGCGTTGGCGGAGCAGGCTCGCGGCCACCGAGGAGCGGTAGCCGCCCGCGCAGTAGATGACCGTCGGGCGGGTGGCCTCGAGCTCAGCGAGTCGCGCGGGCAATTGACCGACGGGAATGTTGACCGCGTCGGGCACCATCCCCGATTCGACTTCGCCCGGGTTGCGGACGTCGACGATTTGAATGTTCTCGACCTCGGCGTGACGGTTGTTGAAGGCCCGCGAGGTCAGCCGTGACGCCCGGCGGACGCGGTCGGGATGCTCAACGAGCACCCGGGTCGTATCGCTGATCGCTCCGACGACTCGGTCGAATCCGATCCGGGCGAGGCGGTTCTTCGCCTCAAGCTCGTAACGGTCCTCCACGAAGAGCACGATGTCGGTGTCGCTCGGGATGATCGATCCGGCGAATTCTGCGTAGCGGCCTCCGAGACCGACGTTGATCGCGCCCTCGAGGTGTCCGAGGGCGAACTCCTCAGGGGTGCGTCCGTCGAGGAGCAGCGCACCAGCGGCGACGGCGCGGTCGGCCTCCTCAAGCGTGAGGGCAGCGGGCAGAGCGTCCTCATCGAGTAGTTCCCGCTTGCGCTGGTTGAGCACCGCGTCGTAGACGAAATAGCTGGGAGCCGGCGGTTGGCCGGCGGTGACCATCTCCATGAAGGCATCGCGGCTCGGGGCGCGAAGGGCGTAGTTCGTCGATTTCTGGTCGCCGATCGTGGAGGTGAGCTCGGTGGAGAGGTTCTTCCCGCACGCCGATCCAGCCCCGTGGGCGGGGAACACCCGGGTGACGTCGGGAAGCGTCATCAACTTGTTGTGGAGCGACTCGTAGAGCTTCTCGGCGAGCTCGTCTTGGGTGAAGCCGACCGAGGTGAGCAGGTCGGGGCGTCCGACATCGCCGATGAAGAGCGTGTCACCGGTCAGCACGCCGTAGGGCTCGTTGTCGTCGGCGTGCTCGAAGACGACCACACTCATCGATTCGGGGGTGTGTCCGGGGGTATGGCGGAACTCGAGGGTGACGTCTCCGAGCGACACCCGCTCACCGTCGGACATCTTGCGATGGTCGAATTCGGGGTTCGCCACCGACGAGTAGCAGATCTCCGCGCCAGTGGCTGCGGCGAGTTCTAGGTGTCCCGAGAGGAAGTCGGCGTGGAAGTGGGTCTCGATGACCATCTCGATGGTGAGACCGCTCGCCTCCGCATCGGCGAGGTACTGGGCGATGTCGCGTTGCGGGTCGACGACCACTGCGCGTCCCGAGGTGTCATCCCCGATGAGGTAGGAGGCATGTGACAGGCATTCGAGGTAGTACTGCTGGAACTTCATCGCAACTCCTTCGTAGTGTGCTGGTGAATCTAGAGGTACGGACATTTAGGGTCAAGGCATTGGTACGGACAATGCCGTTGGGCCGTTTGTCGGATCCTCCTCGGTGATCTCCACGAGCCGGCCGCTCGCGAGATCGTGAACCGCTCCGCGAAGCACAGCGCGCCCATCGGCGAGCGCGCGTCCGAGCGGTCCCCGGTTGCGTCGGAGCCGACGGAGGTTGTGGGCCACATTTGCCGCCACGGCCGCATCGAGGTCGCCATTGCACGACCCGCAGGCGGCGAGCATCTCGTCGATCGGCGCGAGAATCGGGGCGAGCACCGGTGCGAGCACCGGATCGGGCGTTTCATCAAGCGCGGCTCGCACCGCCCCGCAGTTGGTGTGACCCAGCACGATCACCAACGGGCAACCGAGGTGCTCGACGGCGAACGTGAGCGAGGCCACGGCCCCAGCAGTCGCGCTCGACCCGGCGATCCGAACGACGAACAGGCTTCCAGCGTCCTGGCCGAACAGGACCGAGGGTGGGACCCGCGCGTCCGAGCAGGCGAGCACCGCCGCCGATGGGCTGTGGTCGGCCACCGTGCCGTCGTAGCCGTGGGTCGCGACGTGCTCATCGTGGCGTCGGACGAGTTCCGTCCACACCGCCTCGGGATCGTGGCGCTCAGACATCGCGCTCCTGCAACCCGGCGGCGCGGAGATCGCCGGGGGCGGGTTCCGCTGAGCCGGTGATGAACTCGGCCGCTTGATGGGCGGTGGCGTGAATTCGGTCGTTGAGACGGTCCCAGAGCCCAGCGCGCCGAAGGACGTCGCGCACGGGACCCTTCACGTCGCAGAGGTGCAACACGACCGGGGACTCATCGAGATCGGTGAGGACCTCCGCGAGGGTCTCGGCGCCGGTCGCGTCGATGTCGTTGATTCCCGAGCAGTCGAGGACGAGCGCTCGCGGCTCGTCGACGAGGCGGGCTGCCCGATCTCCGAGAAGGCGCTTCACGTGCTGAGCGTTGACGAAGGACAGCGCGGCGTCGATCCGAATGACGTCGATGCCGGAAATCGTCTCGGCATCGGGGAACCGTTCGAGGTTTCGCCAGCTGGTGGTGCCCGGAATCCGGCCGAGCACCGCGGTGTGGGGCTTGGACATCCGGGCGAAGACCACGAGCATCGACGCCACGACGGCCACCGCGATGCCCACTTCGATTCCGAGGATCAGGGTGGCGAAGAACGCAACGCTGAGGCCAACGAGGTCGGTCCGCTTCACCGCGGCGATATGCCGCATCTCAGCGATGTCGACGAGGTTGACCACCGCGACGATGATGATTGCGCCGAGCGCCGCCTTCGGCAGGTTCTCGAAGAGCGGCGTGAGCAGCGCGATGGTTATCAGGACGATCGCGGCGGTGATGACGCTCGCGAGCGGGGTTTTCGCCCCAGCCGAGTCGTTGACCGCGGTGCGCGAGAATCCACCGGTCACCGGGTAGCCGCCGAAGAGTCCCGCCGTCACGTTTGACGCGCCGAGGGCGACGAGCTCGCGGTTCGCCTCAACGTCGTAGCGGTGTCGTCGGGCGTACACCTTGGCGACAGCAATCGATTCCATGAATCCCACGAGGGTGATCACCAGCGCGGTCGGTAGCAGGTCGGCGATGGCTCCGCCGCCGAGATCGGGTAGCGCGAACATCGGGAGCGAGTCGGGGATCGAACCGACGGTTGCTACCCCCTTCGAGGTGAGATCGGCGATCGTGACGATGAGGGTGGCGGCGACGACCACGACGAGAGCGCCCGGCACTCGGCGGGCGACCCGCTTGAGGACGAGGAGCAGGGCGACGCTGCCTGCGCCGAGAGCGAGCGTCGTCGAGTGGATCTGGTCGAGCGCGGTCACGATCTCACGCACGGTCTCGTGGAAGTGATCGGTTCGAGGCAAGGAGACGCCGAGCAGGTGTTTGACCTGTGAGAAGCCGATGATGATCGCAGCGGCGGCCGTGAAGCCGACCAGGACGGAGTGTGAGAGAAAGTTGACGATGAATCCGAGGCGACCGAACCCGAGCACGAGGTGAACCACACCGACGAGCAGGGCGAGCAGCGCGGCCGCGGAGATGTACCCCGCGGTTCCCTGCTCGTAGAGGGGAGCGAGCGCGGAGGCCGTGAGCAGCGAGACGATGGCGACGGGGCCGACGGCGAGTTGTCGTGAGGTGCCGAGAAGGGCGTAGGCGAGCAGCGGGAGAGTGGAGGCGTAGAGGCCGATCTCCGGAGGCAGTCCGGCTAGGAGCGCGTATGCCATGCCCTGGGGGACGAGCATCGCCCCGATGGTCAAGCCAGCGGACAGGTCCGGGCGAAGGTTGGCTCGGTGGTACGAGCGGATCCATGCGGGGAGAGGAGGGCGACCGGAACTCACGGGAGTAAATGTACGGACATTTGCTCTTCAGGTCAACCACCCTCGCGCAGGTGAATCCGGCGGGTATTCGGGTTCCGCGGGTTCGGGATCGGTAGTTTCGATGGCGTGAGCACGCAGTCCGCCGAACAGACCCTCCTCGACCGCTACCGAGGCGTCCTCCCGTCGTTCGTCTCCCCGCTTTACGCCGAACCGGTTGAGATCGATCGTGGCAGTGGCTCGCAAGTGTGGGATTCGGCAGGCAACCGGTACCTCGACTTTTTCGGCGGGGTGCTGACCACGATGATCGGTCACGACAACCCGCACGTCACCGCCGCGATCCGGGAGCAGGCCGGCAAAGTCCTCCACACCTCGACCCTCTATCTGTCCGAACCGATGATCGAGTTCGCCGAGATGGTCGCTGAGGTGTCCGGAATCCCCGATGCCCGGGTCTTCTTCACGACCTCGGGCACCGAGGCCAACGACACGGCGCTGCTCCTCGCAACCAGTTTCCGCAAGTCGAATCAAGTGCTCGCCGTCCGCAACTCCTACCACGGCCGGTCGTTCACCGCTCAGGCCATCACTTCGCACTCCAGTTGGTCGTCGACCTCGATCAGTGGGCTGCAGGTGCAGTTCGTGCAGGGTGGGTATCGACTGCGCTCGCCGTTTTCGCATCTCGACGACGACGCGTACACGGCTGCCTGCACCGCAGACCTCGTGCAACTCTTGGACATGACCTCGGCTGGGGATGTCGCCTGTCTGATCGCCGAGCCGATCCAAGGTGTCGGGGGTTTCGCCACTCCGCCCGACGGCATGTTCGGCGCCTTCGCGAAGGAACTCTCGAACCGCGGGATCCTTTTCATCTCCGACGAGGTGCAGACCGGCTGGGGGCGCACCGGCGAGCACTTCTGGGGATATCAGGCCCACGGGATCGTTCCCGACATCCTGACGTTCGCTAAGGGCGTCGGTAACGGGATCACCCTGGCCGGAGTCGTTGCCCGCGCCGAGATCATGGACACGATCGATGTGCTGTCGTTCTCGACCTTCGGGGGCAACCCATTGTCCGCCGCGGCCGGCGCCGCGACACTGCGCTACGTGCTCGACAACGATCTGCAGGGCAACGCGCTACGTATGGGCCAGCGTTTCGCTGATCGCATTCGGCCGATCGTCGAGGGGACCGATTGGATCGCTGAATTACGCGGTCGCGGGCTGATGTGGGCGCTCGAGATCTGCCACCCCGGAACGGTCGAGCCTGACCCGAAGCGGACCGCCGCGCTCCTCGAAGCGGCCAAACGGCACGGCCTGCTGGTTGGTAAGGGCGGTCTCTACGGCAACGTCATCCGCATGTCACCGATGCTCGATATCGACGAGGCGACGATGAATGAGGGACTCGCGGCGCTCGAGGCCGCGATTGCGGACTGCGCCTAGGCGTCGTGAGTCGCTACCCGGCGCTCGTCCTTCTCTTGGTCCTCGCGTCTTGCGCCTCCACTCCCGACGCGAGGCCCCAGCTCACCGAGGTTGAGTCACCGTCTGGAGCCTTCTTGGCGATGGTCGATCCGGCAGGTGCCGAGACGATCCTCGCGGCAGGCGGTGTCGAGATCATCGACGTGCGGACTCCGGAAGAGTTCTCCGAGGGTCACCTCCCGGGGGCGGAACTCATCGACATCTCGGCTCCTGACTTCGTGTCAAGGATTGAGGATCTCGATCGCTCCGCGACCTATTTCGTCTATTGCCGGAGTGACAACCGCTCGGGTCAGGCGACGGCGCTCATGGCCGACCTCGGTTTCGAGTCGATCTATGAGCTTGAAGGCGGGACCATCGCTTGGCTCTCGAGCGGTCGAACGTTGACCACCGGCTGACGTCGACGCTCAGAAGAGTGGCAACTGCTCCCAGGTGGTCGCCACCTCGGCGACGTTGCACCACCTCCGCCGGCCGCGGGGACCCGGACGGCGAACCTCGAGCGCTTCGGGCCGCAGCGAACGCGCCGAACCATCGGGGTCATGGAGACAAATGCTCCCATCGGCTTCCACCCCGGAAATGCGACCGATCACCCATCGTCGATTCGCATGAGGCTTGAAGCGAACCTCCTCGCCGTGGATGAGGCCGATCTGGCGGAGAGCGAACCGGTCGGCCACGTTGGTCAGAGTCCGAGAGTGCGCCGTTGCAGTCGCTGCATCCCTGCGATCCAGCGCGCCGGGTCATCACCCTTGTGGCGGAGATAGTCACCGACCTCGGGGTGGGGAAGGATGAGGAAGCGCTCCTCAACGATCGCGCCGTGGACCACCTCGGCCACCTCGCTGGCCTCGAGCACGTTGCCAACCGCGCGAACCACGTCTCCGCCGCCGCCGCCGACCACGTCGGAGTTCAACATGTTGGTGTTCACGCCCTGAGGGCACAGGCACGACACCCGGAGACCGCGCGCCCCGTAGGTGATGGCGAGCCATTCGGCGAACGCGACCGCACCGTGCTTGGTGACCGAGTAAGGCGCCGACCCGATCTGCGCGAGTAATCCGGCGGCGGAGGCTGTCGAGCAGAAGTAGCCCTCCCCGCGCTCGAGCCAGGCGGGCAACAGATGCCGGGCGGCCCACCGATGAGCGTGGAGGTTGATGGCGAAGGCGGTCTCCCAGGTTCCCTCGGCATCCATTGGGTCGGTTCCAATCGCGACACCCGCGTTCGCGAAGAAGAGGTCGACCTCACCGTGGGCCGACCGAGCTGCCTCGATGAGATCGATATTGCCCGCTTCGGAGCTGACATCGGCGCTGATCGAGACGGCACCGGGGAGTTCCTCGGCGAGCATGTCAGCACCCCGCAGATCAGTCACTGAGAGTCGCGCCCCGGCCGCATGAAGCCGCCGCGCGATCGCGGACCCGATTCCTCCGGCGGCGCCGGTGACGACGACATGACGATCTCGGAGATCCATCCCGTCATCGTAGGTGGGGATGCGTCCCGGGGACCCAGCGTCCCGATACGGTATGGGCGATGACGGATTCAAGCCTCCACACCGACGACGGGAACATCAACTCGACGCCGGGAGCAGTGGCGCTTGAGGATCGGCCGGAGCGCGACGCCGACGTGGTGCTCGCCTCCGCTCTTGCGCTGGTCGACGAGGCGCTCGGTCGCATGCTCCAGCGAGAGCTGGTGTCGTCCAACGAGGTCACCGACGTGCTGCTCGATCTGCGCAGTGTTCTCGTTTCCAGCTGAGATCAGCGGCTGAAGTCAGCGACGTCCGGCGAGCCGGTCGAGTGGTCGAGCGAGCAATCGGGCGAGCGTCGCTCCAGTCACCGCCCCTCCGACCACGTCGCTCGCGTGGTGGATGCGAACCACGGCTCGGCTGGCTCCGACGACCACGGCCATCGTCAACCAGAGCGGCGAAGTGCGGCCACGAGACCACCGAATAAGGGTCACCGCGGCGAACGCCGCCGCGCTCGCATGCCCCGACGGGAACGCAGAAGTGCTCGGTCGTCGCACCTCGTAGCGGTCGTCGCCCTTCTCGGTCGGCCGTTCACGACGGAAGAGTCGCTTCACGCCTTGGTTGACGATGAGGCTCTCAGCCGCGAGCCCGATGTCGAGAGCGATCGACTCGCGGAGCCGCCCACCAGCGAGTGCGCGGACCAGGCCAGCGGCGTGCCAGATCGTGCTCCAATCGCCCAACCGAGATGCGGTGGTGGCCACCCGATCCACCGCGGGATTGCCTCGAATCGTCTCAAGCCACTGGTCGACAGCGGCATCGAAACGGGCGACGCCCGGCCCGAGACCGCCGAGGCCGGGAACCGCACGCGCAGCGTCATTGCTGTCCGTCGCGGTCATCGGGGTGCCACCCCGGCGTAGACGACCGGCGCTTCCTCGGCCGCGCGAGCGGGATCGCCGTCGAACTCGGGGCACCAGCGCTGGTAGGCGCATGACCGACAGAGCGCGCTTTTCTTCGGCCGGAAGTCGTCGCGCTCGCAGGCTGTGGTGATCGCACCGTGCACGGCGGTCACACGGGTGGTGAGGAAGGAGATCGCCTGATCGGTCGGCTCGGCGCTCAGGACCTCGCCGGAGCGCACGAACAGCAAGCGGACACTGCCCGGTGACTCGCCGAGGCGCTCACGGCAGAGCAGGGCGTAGAAGTGGACACCTGACATCGACTTCTTCTGATAGGCGGGAGGAGGCGTCCGTCCCGTCTTGTAGTCGCTCACCACCAGCCGTCCGTCGGCGTCACGCTCGAGCCGGTCGATGATGCCTCGGAGCGTCACCGGGCCGACCTCGGCCTCGAGACGGAGTTCGAGTCCGACCGTCTCGATCGCGTCGGGGTCCTCCATCGTCAGGTAGTTGCGAGCGAGCGAACGGGCGTCGTTGTCGAAGGCGGCGAGCCGCGAATCGTTGAGGGCGAGCCAGGCGAGCTCGGGTCCGTCGTGATACTCGTCGATGGCGATCTCGGTGCACTGATCGAGGAAGCCAGGTGTGCGCTCACCGCGCGGTGCCTCCATGAACAACTCGAGCGCGCGGTGAACGAGCGAGCCCTTCGTGGTGGCCTCGGTGGGCGGGTCGGGGAGCCCGTCGAGGCTCGCGAACCGGAACGCCAGCGGACACGAGAGGAACGACTCGATGCGCGAGGGCGAGAGGGTGGTGGGAGGCGCGTGGACCGTCATGACGCGCCCCCGAGGAACTCCGAGGCGATTGCTGCTACCTCGTCGGGGTGGCTGAATGGCCCAAAGTGGGTCTGATGCTCGAGACGTCGGAACTGCGCCTGAGGGAGTCGGTCGGCGACCGGACCGGCAAAAGAGGACGGCTGGCCCTCCTCATCGGCGCCGGCGAGCACGAGGCAGGTGAGCTCGATGGCATCGAGTCGCGACCAGACGTCGAGGGCGTGCGCTCCGACGAACGTGTCACCTTCGAAGTCGGGGCGGCAACTCAACTCGACTCCGTCGGCGATCGCCCGGGTGCCGAACTCGACGTAGGCGCGCAGGGTCGACGGCGTCATGAGCGACAGCGGTGGCTTCGAGCCGTAGTTGTCGATCGCCGTCTGCCGATCAGGGAACGTCGCTCGCCGGCGTCGCGCGCCGATCACGAGTGGTATCGACTCGGGGTCGAGTCCGGGTGCCGGTGGGGGCGTGATCGGCTCAAAGAGCACCGCCGAGGCAATAAGGGCAGGTTCGCGTTCGGACACCATCAACGCCGCCGCCGCGCCCATCGAGTGACCGAAGACCCTGACCGGGTCATCGGGACTGACATGACGGCAGACCCGCCGCAGGTCATCGGCGAAGTCCCTCCAGTTCTGTAGACGCGTGTTCGGCTCCGATGAGGATCCATGCCCCCGATAATCGAGGCCGACCACGTGGAACCGCTCGCGCAGCACGTCGATCAGGTCGACGTAGCAGCGCGCGTGGAAACCGGTGGCATGCGAGACGACCAGAGTGTCTCCCGAACCCCCGAAGTCGTACACGGCCAAGGAGACGCCGTCGGACCCCTCGAGGACCGAGGTGCTCACAGCCTGGACGCTCACGGGAGGATGCGGCTGGTCAGGAGAGCGCTCGGACGAAGAGGGCGGTCTCGTCGCCCATATGGGCGGGGACCGTGTAGCCCTCGCGATCGGTGATCTGACCCCAGTTGTCGCGGACCTCCTCGGGGCTGAGCGACGACGAGGTGTAGCCGTCGCACTCGCCGATGAAGACCTCGGCGACGCGACCGCCTCCGACCGAGAAGAGACGACCTGTGGCCTCGCAGCTCTCATGGGCGAGGTAAGTGACGATCGGGGAGACGCACTCGGGCTGCAGTTTCTGGCCGAGGTCTCCGAGGAGGTCCTCGGTCATACGGGTGAGGGCGATCGGCGCGATCGCGTTGGCGCGGATGTTGTTGCGCGCACCCTCCACGGCGAGCACCCTCGTGAATCCGACGAGACCCATCTTGGCGGCCCCGTAGTTGGCCTGACCGAAGTTGCCGAACACGCCGGCACCCGACGAGGTCGACACGATGCGCCCGTAGCCCTTGTCACGCATGATCTTGAAGGCCGGTTGGGTGAGGTTCAGCGCACCGCGTAAATGGACCTCGAGCACGGCGTCGTACATGGCTGGGTCCATGTTGTGGAAGGCCTTGTCGCGCAGAATGCCGGCGTTGTTGATGACGATGTCGACGGTGCCGAAGGCCTCGACCGCCGTCGCGACGATGGCGGCGCCTCCCTCGGGGGTGGAGACCGAGTTGGTGTCGGCGACCGCCTCGCCACCGAGGGCCGTGATCTCATCGACAACGCGTTCGGCGGCCCCTTTGTCGGAGCCGGTTCCGTCGACGGCGCCGCCGAGGTCATTGACGACCACCAATGCGCCTCTGGAGGCGAGCAGGAGGGCGTGCTGGCGCCCGAGGCCCCCGCCAGCCCCAGAGATAATCGCAACCCTGCCGTCGAACCCGAGTTCTGCTGTCATAGGTCAGACGTTAGCGAGCGGGTGCGCCGGGGCCCCGTGCCGCTCCCCCCGACTCGAGCAAGTGATGGCGTTCGCCGAGCACCACCGAGACCGGTGGCCCCTCAAGGTGATCCACCGTGGAGCCCTCCTCAGTGATCGTGATCCGGAGCCGAGCGCCCCGGTGTCGGATCGAGAAGCAGAGCGAGGTCCAGCCCGGCAGAGGCTTCGGAGCGATATGCACCCGGTCACTTTCGGTTCGCACCCCAGCGAGGCCGTTCACCACCGCCGCCCACACGCCACCAGCGTTGGCCACATGTACTCCGTCGGCGCTGTTCCCGTGGGAGTCGACCAGGTCGAGAGTGAGCGATTCCTCGAAGTACCGGTGAGCGAGCTCGGGATGACCGACGGTGGCCGCCATGATCGACTGCACGCAGGCCGACAGGGATGAGTCGCCGGTGGTGATCGGGTCGTAGTAGTCGAAGTTGCGCCGCTTGGTGTCGAGGTCGAAGTGCTCCGCCCGCAGGAACATGGCGAGCACAACATCGGCCTGCTTGAGCACCTGGTGGCGGTAGATCACGAGCGGGTGGAAGTGAAGGAGGAGCGGATATCGATCCGGCGGGGTCCCCTCGAAGTCCCAGGGTTCGAGATCGAGGAACGCTTCGTCCTGGGGGTGGATGCCGAGGTGCTCATCGAACGGTAGGTACATCTCGTCGGCGGCGCGATCCCACGTGTCCTCCTCGCCCTCGACGAGAGATGTCGCGCGGATGAGGCGTTCGATTGCCTCTCCTCCCCGGCCTCGGAGTTCCCGCACCACCCGAGCGGCGAACCGCAGATTGAACCGGGCCATGACGTTCGTGAAGAGGTTGTCGTTGACCACGGTGGTGTACTCATCGGGGCCCGTGACGCGGTGGATGTGGAAGCGTCCTGCCGCGCCGGAGCGTTCAGCCGGGGCGTAGAACCCGAGGTCCTCCCAGAGGCGCGCGGTCTCAACGAGGATCTCCGCTCCCTCGTCGTGCAGGAACTCGGTGTCGTCGGTCGACTCGATGTAGCGCTCGAGGGCGTAGGCCACGGCGGCGTTGATGTGGTACTGGGCGGTGCCCGCCGCGTAGTAAGCGGACCCCTCCTCGCCGTTGATCGTTCGCCATGGATAAAGGGCGCCCCGCTGGCTCAACTCAGTGGCGCGGCGGCGGGCTGCATCGAGCAGACCATGCCGGAAGCGGAGCAGGCGTCGTGCAGCCTCTGGATCGGTATTGGCGAGGAAGGGCACCACGTAGACCTCGGTGTCCCAGAAGTAGTGCCCCTCGTACCCGGCAGCCGAGACCCCCTTCGCCGCGATGCCTGCCTCGTTGGTGGCCGCGCTGGCCTGCGCCAACTGGAACAGGTTCCACCTCACCGCCTGCTGTGTGGACGGTTCCCCGCCGATCCGTATGTCGCTTCGTGACCAGAAGTCATCGAACCAGCCACGTTGCTCGGCCTCCAGCGCATTACGGCCGGCGGAAGCCGCGCGTTCGAGTGTCCGTACGCACCGGTCAGCCAGTTCCTCGCAGGGAACACCCGTCGAGGTGTGGTATGCGACGAACTTGTTGATGCGAATGGTCTTGCCGACATCGAGAGTGGTCGCCATGACCGTCTTGGCGTGATCGGGGCGAAGGTCGACGCTCGTCTCGGGATCGTCGCCGTCGGACTCGATGAGATGGCGGTAGGCGCTGGCGATCGTCATGCCACTCTCCGCGCAGCGATGTCCGAGCACCGCGCCATCGCCCTCGGGGACATCGAGATGGCGCGCGACGCGGCTGAGCAGCACTCGACGATCGAAGCGGCGAGCCTGTCTCGGGTCCGCTCCCGCTCCGAGAGCAGCCGACTGCACGTGATACTCATCCTCGCCGTCCTGACGATTGAGTAACTGGGATGACACGACGATCGGCGCCGTGCCGTCGAGCATCGTGACCTCGAGACTCAGCACTGCGAGATGGCGATGCACCATGCTCACCATCGTCGACGACCTCACCCTGATCCGCTTGCCGGCCGGGGTGCGCCAGACGAGATCGCGCTCCACGATGCCGGTCCGGAAGTCGACCGACCGCTCGTAGTGCTCGAGATCCGCGGAACCGAGGCGAAGTGGCTCGTCGTCGACGTAGAGCTTCATGAGCTTCGCGTCGGGAACGTTCACGATGGTCTGCCCCGTTCGCGCAAAGGCGTGAGCGGACTCGGCGTGCATGATCGGCCACGTCTCGTGGAAGCCGTTCACGAAGGTGCCATGCGAGTGGGCATCACGGCCCTCCGGAGGGTTCGCGCGGAGACCGAGGTAGCCGTTCGCGGCGACGAAGAGGGTCTCAGTGTGGCCGAGGTCATCACCGCAGTACTCGGTCTCGACGAGTCTCCACTCGTCGATTGGAAAACGATGACGATCGATCTGGGTTGGGCGTCTCACTGCGCCGGTCACCTCAGCGCCCCAGTCACCGAGACCTCGTCGAGTGTGTCGACCACGATGCCCGCTCCGGCGGCGAGCAGGGTGGCTCGGGCTCCCACCCGGTCGACGCCGATCACGAGGTCGAACCCTCCTGCGGCGCCGGCGGTCACCCCGGACTCCGCGTCCTCGATCACGATCGTCTTGGCCGGTTCCGAACGAGCGCGTCGGGTCGCCAGCAGAAACGGGTCCGGATGCGGCTTCCCGGGAATCCCCTCCGACTCGATCACGATGCCGTCGACGATGACATCGAAGCGCTCGAGCAGCTCGGCAGCGGCCAGCACGGCGCGCGCGTTCCGCGAAGACGACACCACGGCGCTCGCCACCCCCGAGGCGTCGAGTCGATCGATCAGGTCGGTCGCGTCGGCGTACGGGGCCACACCGTCGCGCTCGAGTCGCTCTCGAAAGACGGCATCCTTCCGGTTGCCAAGGGCGCAGACCGTCCGGTCACCCGGAGCATCATCAGGGTGGCCCTCTGGCAGCGTCACCGCCCGTGAGGCGAGAAAGGAGCGCACGCCGTCGTAACGGCTCCGTCCGTCGATGAAGCTCAGGTAGTCGCGATCGGTGAAGCCATGACCGGAGAAGAGTTCCGCCCAAGCCGCGCGGTGCAGGTCGGCGGTCGGCGTTATCACACCATCAAGATCGAAGAGCACCAGATCGTGCCGGGCTCGATCGATGCAGGCGAGCGCCGATGATGCTTCGGTCACAGCGGGAGCCTAGAAGGCGGCTTGGCTTACTCGCTCGCGTGTCCGGTTCGCTCCCGAGCCAACTCACCGAGACGCCGGTAGTCGAGTTTTCCGTTGACCGCACGGCCGACCGAGTCAACACCGAGGACGGTTCGCGGCGCCTTGTAGGCGGCGAGACGCGTCCTGACGTGATCGATGAGTTGCACCGAGTCGGGAGAGGAGCCGTCTGCGGTTTCCACGAGCGCGCATACGGTCTGGCCGAATCGCTCATCAGGCAGGGCGACGACCGCGGCGTCGCGCACCGAGGCGTGTGTTTTCAGCGCCTCCTCGACCTCCTCGGGATAGACCTTTTCGCCGCCCGTGTTGATGCACTGGCTGCCGCGGCCAAGAAGTCGCACCGATCCGTCGGCCTCGACCTCCGCCCAATCGCCGGGAATCGAGTAGCGGACACCGTCGATGACCTGAAAAGTGGCGGCCGACTTCTCGTCGTCCTTGTAGTAGCCGAGGGGCATATGACCCCGAAGGGCGACCCGACCACGCTCTCCCGAGCCGGGGGCAACATCGAGACCATCCTCAGTGACAACCCGGGTGCCCGGGCCGAGGGTGAACGTCGCGGTCTCGCCGGCGCTGTCGGAGGTCGTGGTGCTGGTTGCCATTCCGATCGCCTCGCTCGAGCCCAAGGTGTCGAGCAGGATGAGGCGCGGGTTATGGCGGAGCAGGCCCTCTTTTGTGGCCTTCGACCACATGACGCCCGACGAGACAATGACCCTCAAGCTCGAGATGTCCCAGCGCGCCGGCTCGGCGTCGAGCGCCTCGAGGATCGGTTTGGCGAAGGCATCGCCGACGATCGAGATCGAGTTAATGCCTTCTCGGTCGATGGTGTCAAGCAGCTCCACCGGGTCGAAACGGCGACCGATGAGAGTGGTGATCGATCCACCGATGAGCAGGGTGCTCATCGCGTTGAAGAAGCCGGTTCCGTGCATCAACGGAGCCCCGGGTAAGCCTCGTGGGCCGGGTCCACGCAACCGATCGATTACCGCCGCTGGCTCAACTGATTCGGGTAGTCGGCGTCGGTTGTTCGCCTCAAGAGCGCCGATCACATCGGCCTGGCGCCACATGACCCCCTTGGGCATGCCGGTGGTGCCGCCCGTGTAGAGGAGAAGAAGGTGGTCGCCGCTGCGCCCCCAGGATCCGATCGCTCGATCACCGCTCGAAGTGGCGGCCTGCTCGTAGGGAACCGCCCAATCGGGGGAAGGTCCGCTTCCGTCGTCGACGTGCAGCCACAGGCGCACGCTGGGCACCCGGGGACGGATCTCCTCGATGCGCTCGGTGAACGTGCCGTGAAAGACGACGGCGGTCGTATCGGCGTTGTCCCACAAATAGACCAACTCGTCGGCCGTGTAGCGATAGTTGGTGTTCACGATGGCCAGGCCGGCCTTGAACGAGCCGAGGACGCTCTCGAGGTACTCCGGACCGTTGTAGAGATACTGCGCAACCTTGTCCTGCTCATTGAGCCCCGCGTCCAGCAGCGCGCGCCCGATGCCGTCGGCTCGCTGATCGAACTCAGCCCAGGTCGTGCCCCGGTCGCCGTGTCGTTGAGCGGGCGCCTCGGGTATCGCGGAGGCGATCCCCTCGAAGACATCGGCGAAATTCCATCCGGACATCGCCGGCACGCTACTCAGGGGCGATCCCGCGTACGGAGTCCGCGCGTCGTACGATCTGGTCATGGCGAGCACCATCAGTGACGACCTCGTGTCGCGGGCGGTGACCGTGGCGCGGGATGGGGCCGATCGAGCCGAGTCGGAACGTCGTCTGCCGGCAGAGACCGTCGATGCCCTCGCCGCCGCGGGTCTCCTGCACATGTGCCTTCCCTCGGATCTCGGTGGGCCCGGCGTCGGCCCGGTCGAGACGATCGAACTGATCGAGCGGGTGGCCCATGCCGACGGCGCGGCAGGTTGGTGCTCGATGATCTCCAGCACGACTGCATCGATGGCGGTCTTCCTCGAACCCGGGATCGCCCGGTCGGTGTTCGCCTCGGCGAGAGCGACGGGCGGAGTGTTCGCTCCGAACGGCCTCGGCCGCGTCGAAGGCGACGAGGTGGTTGTGTCGGGCCGATGGCAGTGGGGGAGCGGCACGCAGCACTGTGACTGGGTGGTCGGGGGAGCCCGATGCGACGACGGGGTGCAGCGAACCTGCATCTTCCCGGCTTCCGAGATCGAACTCCATGACACGTGGTTCACCTCCGGGATGAGAGGTTCTGGTTCGCTGGACTTCTCGGTTGACGGCGTCCGGGTGCCGCTCGAGCGGACGGTGGCCCCGGCGCGCCAGGCGCCGCGTTCCGATGATCCGATCGCGCGTTTCCCGAACTTCACGCTCCTCGCCATCGGGGTGGCGGCGGTCGGCCTCGGTGTCGCGCGCCGTGCGCTCGACGAGTTGGTTGAAATCGCCGGAGCGAAGACGCCGCAGTTCTCCTCGCGAACCCTTGCGGAGAGTGGATTCGCTCAGGGTGAGTTAGCGAGAGCTGAGGCGTCGTGGCGAGCTGCCCGGGCGCTCCTGCACACGAGTGTTAGCGAGGCGTGGGAGGAGGCCCTCGCCGGCCGGCCGATCGACGTCGATCGGCGGGTCGGTATGCGTCTCGCGGCGATGCACGCGGCCTCTGAGGCGACCTCCGTGACCGATCGCGCCTTCACCGTGGCGGGCGGGTCCGCCGTCTATGACACGAGCGTGCTCGGACGGTGCCTCCGCGACGCGCACGTCGTTCCTCAGCACATCATGGTCGCTCCACGGCTCGCTGAGACTCTCGGCAAGCATCTCATGGGCGTCGACCTCGACGCGTCGATGATCTGAGCCGGTGATTCACTCGGCGTGCACGTTCGGCGGTATGGCGTCGGTCAGAATGCGCCCATGAGCGAGGACCATCGCGCGGACGTCGTCCTCGAGAACATCATGACCACCCGAGCGATCCGTCGCTTCACCCTTGAGCCGGTGAGTGACGCGGAAGTCCTCGAGTGCCTCCGCGCGGCCCAGCAGGCGCCATCGGGTGGGAACGTCCAACCCCAGCAGTACCTCGTCGTCACCGAACCGGAGGTGCGCGCTCGCGTCGCAGCGTGGTACGGCCGGGCCTACCACCGCTACGAGGCCTCCCTCGACGACCCAGCCGAGTTCCGATCCGATGATGACCGTCGGTCGTGGGAGCGGACTCGGGATGCGAGCCGGCACCTCGCCGACAACATGGCTGACGTTCCGGTTCTGGTGCTCTTCCTTCAACCGAGGATCGCGTGGGGCTCAGAGGACGATGAGGGACCGCTCGACATTGGCCGACTCGACGCGAGCGTCTATCCGGCGGTGCAAAACTTCTGCCTCGCCGCCCGTGCCCACGGCCTCGGAACAGCACTGACCACCGTCATCCGCGTCTACACCGACGAGGTGCTCGCTGAGCTTGGGGTGCCCGCCGACCGCTACGAGATCGCAGCTCTCGTGCCCGTGGGACATCCGACCGGGAGGTTCGGAGTTGCCCGTCGCAAACCCGTCGAGGCCGTAACCCACTGGAATCGATTCGGCGACCGTCGTCGGTGACCGGCGCAGGCGCTTCCGCGCGTCGATAGCGTCCCCGCGGCATGTCAACCCCCCTCGCTCAACGCGACGATCTCCGCAACCTCGCGATCGTCGCCCACGTCGACCACGGCAAGACGACCCTCGTCGACGCCATGCTCCGCCAGTCCGGTGCGTTCCGAGCCAACGAATCGGTTGCCGAGCGCGTGATGGATTCGATGGATCTCGAGCGGGAGAAGGGGATCACAATCCTCGCCAAGAACACCTCGCTGGTCTGGGAGGGAGTCACGCTCAACATTGTCGACACCCCCGGCCACGCCGACTTCGGTGGTGAGGTGGAGCGCGCCCTGACCATGGTCGACGGAATCGTGCTGCTCGTGGATGCCGCCGAGGGACCCCTTCCGCAGACGAGGTTCGTCCTCCGTAAGGCCCTAGCCCGCGAGATGCCGGTGATCCTCGCGGTGAACAAGATCGATCGTCCGGATGCTCGAGTCGCCGAGGTGGTTGACGAGGTCTACGAGCTCTTTATCGACCTCGATGCCTCCGACGCCCAACTCGACTTCCCGATCGTCTACTGCGCGGGTCGAGACGGATGGGCCACCCTCGATCCCGCCCAACCGAGCACTGACCTGCGCGCCCTCTTCGAGACGGTGCTCGCGAACGTCCCACCGCCGCGTTTCACACCCGGTGCCCCCCTCCAAGCCTGGGTGACCAACCTCGACGCGAATCCGTATCTCGGCCGCTTGGCGCTCTGCCGGGTGGTTGAGGGGACTCTCGAGAAAGGCCAGCAGGTCGCCTGGTGTCGTGCTGATGGAACGGTGTCGAGGGTGAAGGTCGCGGAGTTGCTCCTCACCGAACACCTCGAGCGCCGACCGGTCGAGTCAGCCCGGCAGGGAGACTTGGTCGCGGTTGCTGGAATCCCCGAGATCACGATCGGTGAGACCCTCGCTGATCCTGAGGATCCGAGAGCATTGCCGGTCATCACCGTCGACGAGCCGGCCCTCGCGATGACGATCGGCATCAATACCTCTCCGCTCGCTGGGCGGGAGGGCTCGAAACTCACGGCTCGTCTCTTGAAAGCCCGCCTCGATGCCGAGCTCGTGGGCAATGTCAGCCTCCGAGTGGGGCCGACCGAGCGTCCCGACGCCTGGGAGGTGCAGGCGCGCGGTGAACTCCAGCTCGCGGTGCTCGTCGAGACGATGCGGCGAGAGGGTTTCGAACTCACTGTGGGTAAGCCCGAGGTGGTCACGCGGATCATCGAGGGTGTCAGGCACGAGCCGGTGGAGGCCGTGACCATCGACGTGCCGGAGGAGCACCTCGGCACGGTCACCCAACTGTTGGCGTCGCGGCGCGGACGCATGGAGTCGATGGCTAATCACGGACTCGGCTGGGTTCGCCTCGAGTATCTCGTGCCGGCTCGGGGCCTCATCGGGTTCCGGACGGAGTTCCTCACCGAGACCCGGGGGACTGGCGTCATCAGCCACGTCTATGACCGACATGAGCCGTGGGCGGGCGAGATCCGGGCCCGCGAGCGGGGGTCGCTCGTGGCCGACCGTACGGGTCCTGCGACTACCTACGCGATGGTCAATCTTCAGGAGCGGTCGACCATGATGGTTGGACCGGGCACGCAGGTCTACTGCGGGATGATCGTTGGCGAGAACTCGCGGTCGGGTGACATGGACGTGAACATCTGCCGCGAGAAGAAGCTGACCAACATGCGGGCGTCATCGGCCGATGAGACCGTGAAGCTCACTCCCTATCGCGTGCTCTCTCTTGAACACGCCCTCGAGTTCATCGATACCGATGAGTGCATCGAGGTCACCCCGTCGAGCATCCGCCTTCGCAAACTCCACCTTGATCCTCAGGACCGGATCCGTCATGCGCGCCGGCCGGTTGAGGTCTGACGGACGCCCTAGCCAGCGAAGCTCGGGTCGTCGGGCCGGGCGCCCTCGAGGAACCCCGGATAGAACTCGTCGAAATCGGAGAGGATCCGGTCGAGGGGCAAGTCATCAAAGCTTCCGTGACTTCGGAGGTACTCCATGTGCCGCCGTCCTGCTGAGTCATAGGGGTGCATCAGGGCGTCCTGCGTGCCGTCGAAGGAGAGCACCCCGACCCCGAATCGCTCGCACATGTCGAGGTTGAAGGCGGAGCTGAGCTTGAACCAGCGCCCATCGAGGTGAAGCTCGGCGTATCCGTGCCACATGAAGACGTCGGTGCCCATCGCGGCGTGGAGTCGTTCGCTAGTGAGGTGATTGCGCACGTCGGCGAATCCGAGGCGCGCTGGGATTCCCGAAGCCCGGGCCGCCGCGCACAGCAGAACGCTCTTCGGCACGCACCAATTCGCCGGGGCGAGCGCCACTGTGCTCGCCCGGTAGGCCGTTGGGTCACGTGAGCATCGGTACGGGTCGTACCTGATGCCGTCGCGCACCGCGTTGAACAGGAGCACCGCCGTCTCGGTCGGCGTGCGCGGATCCGTTCCAGTGAGCGCGCGCCCCACGAACTCCGATACCGCCGGATGTCCGTGGTCGATGAACTCGGTCTCGGTGAGAAGGCTCGGCTCGTCGGCTGGGTCGCTCATGGCCCGAAACTAGGCCTCGGATCCGGCGGGGCTTCGACCCGAGAGCAGGCCGCTTCGTTGCTCGGAGTGGCAGACTCTCCGGATGAACGCGATCGGCGGCGCGCTCGATCGGCCTCACGGGGCGGTCGACGTGTCGGTCTCGCCCGTCTCCGTCGACGATCTCAACCGGCTTCGGCGCGTGGTCGCCGAACTCGACTCCGTGGTCGTCGCCTTCAGCGGAGGAGCCGATTCGGCGCTTCTCGCGGCGGTGTGCCACCAGGTGCTCGGCGAACGGGCGCTCGCGGTGACGGCCGTGTCGCCGTCGCTCGCGGCCGCCGAACTGGCTGACTGCGAGCGCTTGACCGGTGAGTGGGGCATGGGGTGGGAGACGGTCCGCACCGACGAGATGGAGTCGGCCGCCTACCGTCGAAACGATCCCGACCGATGCTTCCACTGCAAGTCCGCCCTCATGGATGCGGTCGCGCCTCTAGCTGAGTCACTCGGAGCGGTGGTAGCGCTCGGGGTGAACATCGATGACCTCGCCGACCACCGGCCGGGCCAGCAGGCCGCTCGCGAACGGGGGGCCGTGTTCCCCCTCGTCGAAGCTGGTCTGACCAAGGACCAGGTGCGCGACTGCTCGCGGCTGCTCGGTCTCTCCACCTGGGACAAGCCAGCGGCTGCCTGTCTCGCGAGTCGGGTTCCGCACGGCACCGAGGTGTCGGTCGAGTTGCTGTCGCGGATCGAACGCGCCGAGGCGGCGCTCACGGAACTGGGTGCATCCGACCTCCGCGTCCGCCACCACGACGACGTCGCCCGGATCGAGGTTCCCTCCGCAGCGTTTGATCGCGTGGTCGCCGACCGTGAACGCATAGTGGCCGCGCTCCGGGCCCTCGGATACCGCTACATCACCCTCGACCTCGAAGGATTCCGTTCGGGGAGCATGAATCCGCCGGGGTCCCACGGGTGACCGTCGATCACCGTTCGCGTCGCGCGCGTCTGCGACGCCGTTCGATTTCGATCACCGGGCTTGTGGTCATGACGGTCGTCTCCACGACCCTCGCGCCGTTCTCCGTTCCGGCACTCGCCGTCGTCGACGCGGTGAGGGGTCGTCGCCGTCTTCCTCTCGCCAGGCTGATTCTCTTCGGCATCTGGTGGTGTTGGATCGAGGTAATCGGTCTCGTCTCGGCCCTCGGGATGTGGGTGGCGGGTCGAGCTCGAGACGGCGACCTCCACTACCGGCTCATGTCTTGGTGGGCGGGGGCGTTGATGTGGGGCATGGGGACCGCCCTCGGACGGCGCCCCCAGTTGCAGGGTCTCGAACATCTGGCGACCGGCCGCGCGATCGTGTTGTCGAGGCACGCGAGCCTCGCCGACTCGTTGTTGTCGGCCTGGTCGATCGCAACCACGGCACGACTCCGTCCGAGATACGTGTTGAAGCGGGAATTGCTGTGGGATCCCTGCCTCGATGTGGTCGGGTTGCGAATTCCCAATCACTTCCTGGCGCGGGCGGTCGACGACAACGCGGCTGAGCTGGAGGCGCTGCGTGAGCTGGCGAGGGACCTCGGTGAGCGCGATGTGGTGGTCATCTTCGCCGAGGGCACCAGGGCGAACCCCGTGAAACGAGCGCGGGCGCTGGAACGGATCGCGGAGCGCTCACCGGAGCGAGCCGCGCGCATGTCCGAACTGCGACACCTGCTGCCACCGCGGCCCGCGGGGAGTGTGGCGCTCGTAGAGGCCGACCCCGAGAACGATCTTGTGAGCGCATGGCACGTGGGTTTCGAGGGCATGGACACCTTCGGTGGAATTATCTCGTCGCTCACATCCGGCGTCCCCGCGTTCCGGTTCGTCGTCACCCGCCACGATCGGGAGTCGGTGCCGACCGGACCCGGGTTCGCCGACTGGCTTGACGCTCGTTGGCTGGAGATGGACTCCGAGGTCGACCGTGCGCTACGACAGGAGAATGACAGTGCTTGAACCTCTGCTCGCGTTTGACTCGTTGATCGCCCTCTCGACCGGGGGAGCGCTCGGAGGCGCAGCGGTCGCGATCGCTGCCCTCATGGTGGGCACTTGGCTGGTCAGCCTCGTTCTCCGGAACGCGTCGATTGTCGACATCACGTGGGGTCTCGGATTCGTGGTGGTCGCCTGGGTCAGCGCCGTGCGCGCCGATGAGGCGGCGGGCTCGGCATCGCTCATGGTGGCGATGATCACCCTGTGGGGGCTGCGGCTCGGCGTGTACCTGTTCTGGCGCAATCACGGCAAGGGGGAGGACTACCGCTACGTCGCGATGCGACGCCATTGGGGACCGCGATTCTGGATCATCAGCCTCGCGACGGTGTTCGGGCTCCAGGGAGCTCTGATGTGGGTCGTCTCGCTGCCGGTGCAGGTGTCCCATGTCGGCGAGGGTGGGAGCGGCGCTGCCTCCTCGGCGCTCGTCGTCGTTGGCCTCGCGATCTATCTGCTCGGCCTTGGGTTCGAGGTGATCGGCGACCTGCAACTCGCCCGCTTCAAAGCGGATCCGACCAATGCGGGAAAGGTGATGCGCACTGGACTCTGGAGGTACACCCGTCATCCGAACTACTTCGGAGACGCCTGCGTCTGGTGGGGAATCGGTGTGGTTGCGCTGTCGGTCTCGGGTACCTGGTGGTCACTCGTGGGCCCCTTGGTGATGAATGTCCTGTTGCTTCGCGTCTCGGGCGTCGCCCTGCTTGAACGCTCGCTCCGCAAGCGCAAGCCCGACTACGAGGAATATGTGCGCACAACGAGCGCTTTCGTTCCTCGGCCGCCGCGCAGCTGAACTCCGGTCAGGCTCCGGTCTCGCGGACCTCTTAGAGTCGACGGCATGAAGCTGTCGATGATGATCAACTACTCGGGTGATTTCCACGCTGACGTGAAGCAGGTGCAGGCTCTCGAGTCGGCCGGCCTCGATCTCGTGTGGGTCCCCGAGGCTTACAGCTTCGATGCGGTGAGCCTGATGGGCTATCTCGCGGCGAGCACGTCGACGATCGGGATCGGTGCCGGGATCCTCAACGTCTACTCCCGAACCGCCAGTTGCATCGCCCAGACCGCGGCCGGTCTCGACTTCGTGAGTGGAGGGCGCTTCACACTCGGTCTTGGAGCCTCAGGTCCGCAGGTGGTGGAGGGCTTCCATGGGGTGCCTTACGAGAAGCCAATGCCCCGTATTCGCGACTACATCGAGGTCTGTCGGATGGTGTGGCGCCGCGAACGGGTCGAGTTCGAAGGCGACGTGTTGACCGTTCCGCTTCCAGCCGGCGAGGGAACCGGACTCGGCAAGCCGCTCAAGTTGATCAATCACCCGGTGCGCGAGGACATCCCGATCTACTGGGCGTCGCTGATGGGCCTGTCGGTGAAGGCGACGGCGAAACTCGCCGATGGGTGGCTGCCGATCTTCTTCGACCCTGAGCGGTTCGACTCGGTCTGGGGTGATGATCTGCGCGCCGGACTCGCCGAGCGCGAGCCGGGCCTCGGCCCGCTCGAGATCTCCGCCGGTGGGATGGTGGCGATCGGGGATGAGTACGCCGATTCAGGCGCCGACGGCATCCTCGACTTCGCGCGACCGAGCGTCGCGCTCTACGTGGGTGGAATGGGTGCCCGCGACAAGAACTTCTACAACACGATCTGCCAGCGCTACGGCTACGTCGATGAGGCGAAGGAGATCCAGGACCTCTACCTCGGCGGTAACAAGGCAGAGGCCGCTGCCGCGGTGCCGCGGGAGATGCTCGTCGGCACCAACCTCGTCGGACCAGCGGGATTCGTGAAGGAGCGGATCGCGGCGTACCGCGAGGCGGGTGTCACCCATCTCCAGGTGATGCCGATCGGGCCCGACCCGGTCGCGATCATCGAGCAGCTCCGCGGGCTCATCGACTGAGTCGGTCGATCAGCGGGGCTCGCGGGGGAGTCCGAGGACGCGCTCGCCGAGAATGTTCCTCATCACGTCGCTGGTGCCGCCCATGATGGTGTAGCCGGGTGCGTAGACCACGCCGCGTGTGACGTCGTCCCAGAGCATCGTCTCGGCGCCGAAGACCGACGCGACGAACTCCGCGACTCGCCATTCGTGCTCGGTGCAGAAGCACTTGGTGGCCGCGGAGAATCCCGGAGGGGCCTGACCGAGCACCTCCCGGGTCACGAGGATCCTTCCGATGCGATAGTCGCTCTCGAGGCGCGCGATGCGTTGACGCATCACCGGATTCTCGCGATCGGCTCGGGCGAGGGCGAGCTCATAGATCGCGCGGTTGGATACCAGCCGGTCGATACCTCCTCGCTCGTGCTCGAGTTGGCGCATGGTCTGCTTGAAGGCGTTGCCCTCCACACCGACCAAGTTGGCGGCGGGTACGCGCACGTCGGTGTAGAAGACTTCCGCGAAGTGCCGGTTGGTGGTCATGTCCTTGATGGGGCGAACCTCGATACCGGGCGTGTCCATCGGCACGATGATCTCGCTGATCCCGCGGTGCGGTGGCCCATCGGAGGATGTCCGACAGATCAGGTAGCAGTAGTCGGCGACCGCCCCGAAGCTGGTCCAGATCTTCTGCCCGTTGATGACGTAGTCGTCGCCGTCGAGGACCGCGCTCGTCTTCAGCGAAGCGAGGTCGCTGCCGGCGTTCGGCTCAGACATGCCGATGCACCAGGTCGTCTCCCCGGAGAGGATCCCGGGCAGGAACTCCTGTTGTTGGTCGGGACGTCCGTGGGTGATCAGAGCGGGACCCATCTGCCGGTCAGCGAACCACATCGCGGCGATCGGGGCGCCTGCGGCGATCAACTCCTCACCGATGATGAGGCGATCGATCGCGGGGCGACCGCCTCCGCCGAACTCCTCGGGCCAAGTCAGGCCGATCCACCCGAGCTCACCCATCGTGCGGGCGAACTCTTTCGAGTACCCGTTGATCCACGAGTCGAGATGCCAGCCGTGCTCAGCTACGGCCGCGGCTGCGATCGCGCGTGCCTGTTCCCTCAGCCTGTCTTGCTCGGGGGTCCAGGCGAAGTCCACGGCTCAGGAGCGAGCTGAGATCGGGGTGTAGTCGCGCTCCTCCGGCCCGACATACCACTGCCTCGGTCGAGAGATCCGCTGGTCTCCGTCGGCGAGCAGTTCCTGCCAGTGGGCGAGCCAGCCAACGGTGCGGGGGATCGCGAACAGCACCGTGAACATGTCAACCGGGAAATTCATGGCCTGGTAGATGAGGCCGGAGTAGAAGTCGACGTTCGGATAGAGCTTGCGGTCGACGAAGTACGGGTCGGCGAGCGCGACCTCTTCCAACTTCAACGCGATGTCGAGGAGCGGGTTCTTGCCCGTGACCTCGAAAACGTCGTAGGCGGTCTTTTTGATGATGGTGGCTCGGGGATCGTAGTTCTTATAGACGCGGTGTCCGAAGCCCATGAGCCGGCCCTCGCCGGCCTTCACCGAATCGATGAACGCTGGAACCTGATCGATCGAGCCGATCTCGTTCAGCATCCGCACGACCGCCTCGTTGGCTCCGCCGTGAAGGGGACCGTAGAGCGCACTTGCCGCCGCCGCCGCCGAGGAGTACGGGTCGGCGTGGCTGGACCCGACGACGCGCATGGCCGTCGTTCCACAGTTCTGCTCATGGTCGGCGTGGAGGATGAAGAGGATGTCCATCGCTCGCTCGAGTACCGGATCCACGTGGTAGTCGTCTCCGACCTTCCACATCATCGAGAGGAAGTTGGCCGGGAACGAGAGATCGTTGTCGGGGTAGTTGAAGGGAAGTCCGACCGAGAAGCGGTAGCACATGGCCGCGATCGTCGGGGTCTTGGCGATGAGGCGGAGCACCTGCTTGCGGCACGACTCCTCGTCGTGAATCTCCTTGGCCCCGTCGTAGAACGTGCCGAGGGCGGCCACCGCCGAAACGAACATGCCCATCGGGTGCGCGTCGTAATGGAAGCCGTCGACGAAGCGCTTGCGCATGTTCTCGTGGATGAACGTGTGATGGGTGACGTCGTGGGTCCACGTGGAGAGCTGCTCGCTGGTCGGCAGATCACCGTGTAGGAGGAGGTAAGCGACCTCAAGGAACGAGGAGTGTTCCGCGAGTTGCTCGATCGGGTAGCCGCGGTAGCGGAGGATTCCGGCGCCGCCGTCGAGATAGGTGATGGATGATCGGCACGAGGCCGTCTGCATGTAGGCCGGGTCGTAGACGAACAACGAAGGGTCGAGTTCGCGGATGGCGCTGGCGGGGAACACACCTCCCTCGATCGGCACGGTCACGGTCTTGCCGCTGCGGTCGTCGGTGATGGTGATGGTCTCTGGCACGGGGGCTTCCTTGGTGTCGAGGGGGCGCAGGGCTTTCTCCCCGCATCGCAAACCTAGTGCCGGGCCTGTTGGCGCTCCAACGGGGACCGAGGACGTTCCGAGGGTCTCCGTGCGTTAGAGGGGCGTGTTGCCGTGGCGCCGCCGGACGAGCTGCTCGCGCTTGTCGGCGAGCATGTCAAGGGCGGCCGCGACCTCTCGTCGGGTGTCCGCCGGGTCGATGACCGCATCGACGTAACCGCGCTCGGCCGCGGTCCACGGATTGAGCAGGCGTTCGGAGTAGTCGGCCTCGAACGCGGCCCGTTCCTCCGCGGACGCCCGCCGTTGCAGAATCGCCGCCGCCTGCCCGGCGCCCATGACCGCGAGCTCGGCCCATGGCCAAGCGAGACAGATGTCGTTGCCCATCCGCTTGGAGTCCATGACGATGTAGGCGCCTCCGTAACTCTTGCGGAGGATGATGCAGATTCGGGGCACGGTTGCCCGGCCGTAGGCGAACACGAGTTGCGCTCCGTGGCGGATCATCCCCTTCCACTCGAGGTCCTTGCCCGGGTAGAAACCCGGCGTGTCGACGAAGGTGATAATCGGCAGGTTGAAGGCGTCACAGGTGGCGACGAATCTCGCTGCCTTCTGGGAGGCCGGGATGTCGAGGGTGCCCGCGAGGGCGAGCGGTTGATTGGCGACCACTCCGACCGGCCGGCCGGCGACCGTGGCGAACGCGGTCACGATGTTTGACGCCCAGCGGCCGCGGACCTCGAGCAGGGAGTCTCCGTCGACCACGGCATCGATGACCTCGCGGACGTCGTAACTCCCCGTAGACGATTCAGGGATGAGCTCGCCTGCCTCCGCGCAGAGCCGATGGGGTGGGTCGGTCACGGACCAACGTTCCGGCTCCCGGTCGCAGTGGTCGGGCAGATATCCGAGAATGTCGCTCACCGCCTCCGCCGCTGCCTCTCGGTCCGCAACGACCGAGCAGGGAAGTCCGGCGTGCCGATCGAGAGTCCCCGCGCTTCCGAGTTCATCCTTGGACACGTCAACACCGGTGAATTGGCGAACCATGAGCGGACCATTGACGAAGGCGTAGGAGCGCTCGGTCATCACGGTGAAGTCGACGAGACCAAGGATCAGCGCGGGTCCAGAGACCGCGGGGCCGTCCACGATCGCGAAGGTGGGCACCACGCCCGAACACCGGGTCAGCACTCGCGCCACGCGCCCCCAGCCGTGGAGTGGGGCGATGCCCTCCGCGATATCCGCGCCGGCGCTGTTCACCACCATGACGAACGGGAGTCGTTCGGCGAGGGCCGCCTCCGCTCCAGCGAGCATCACATCGGTCATCGGAGACCTGAGCGGCGGGGCGGTTTCGCTGCCTTCGAATTCGACCCAGACGACTCGCCGACCATGGAGGTGTCTGATTACCGCTCGAACCGGTCCGGGGACACCGGCGGCGAGGTCGACATCAGGAACGTCGGTTCCGAACGCCGGAACCTCTCGCGTCTCGGGCACCGTCTGAGACTAGAGCGTCAGCCGGTCGCGAAGGGGTGCCCGTCCGGGCCGACCTCCAGATGAATCCCCGGCTGGTCGGCCGCGTGGGCGGCGACGACGACACGCAGGGCCGAATGAACCGCGCTGGTGGCGGCGCTCGGGTTTGGGCGCCGTCGGTGGGCCCACGCGACCACACGGCGGGGGAGGTCCTCGACGCTGATTCGATCGATCCCTTCGCCGAGGTCACGAGCGGCCGTCGCGGGGACGATGGCCGGACCGTGGCCCGCGAGCGCGAGCGTTGTGAGGAGCCGGACACCGTCGATCTCCGCCGCCGCTCGCAACATGGTTCCGCTGGTGGCGGCGGCCCGATCGATGATCCGCCGCAGGGCGGCTCCCTTGGGCGGCAACAGCAGAGGGGTCTCGCGCAGGTCGCTCAGGGTGACGCCGCTGGCGCGGTGCATGCGGTGACCACGAGGCACGAGGAGAAGGAGCTCCTCTGAGAACAATGTCTCCGCGGAGAGGTCAGGTTCGTCGATCGGGAGATGGATGACTGCGGCGTTGAGCAGGCTGGTGAGCACATTGGGGACGAGGGCCGAGGTGCTTCCCTCACTCAGGACCGTGTGCACCAGGGGATGCCGACGGCTCATCTCCTCCATGAGACCCGGCGCGAGCCACTCGGCCGCGGTTCCGATCATGCCCACCCGGGCCTCGCCGGAGACCTCGGAGTCGAGAGAGGCGATATCCGAGGCGATGTCATCGAGCTCGTTGAGGATTCGGCGCGCTCGTTCGAGCACGCGCTCGCCCTCGTCGGTGAGGCGGCCTGCTGACCGGTCGATGAGGGTGACCCCGAGCTCGCGCTCCAGTTTTCCGATGTGACCAGACACGTTGGACTGGACGGTGAAGAGGGCTCGGGCAGCGGCCGAAAAGCTGCCGTGATCGGCGATCGCCACGAGCGCGGAGAGTTGCCGGAGATCCATCTCAGAAAACGATACCGGCTATCTCCAACTTCAACTTGCGTGATGCACGAACACACGTGCATACTTTCACAAGCAGAACGACGCGAGTACACCCCCCATGTACCGCTCGGGGAAGCGGCGGTTCGCCGCTGACTTCCAGGTTGAGACGCCCCGACCCCCATCGGGGCGTTTCCCGTTTCTGAGTTTTTCGGCAGGCGGACACCGACCTGCGGGTTAGTCGGGAGGCCCCGGCAAGGGAGCCCCGTCGAAGCGATCGACGGTCGCGAATGATGAGACCGGTCGGCGACTCAACTTCGATACCCGGCGCTCCGGTTCGCCAATGAAGATCAGGGCGGCCAACGCGTGATGCTCCGGAAGGCCGATGACCTCGGCCACCGAACCCTCGACTCGGGTGACAAATGTGGTGAGCACACCGCCTAGGCCACGTCGCGACGCTGAGAGGAGGATGCTCCAGCAGAACGGGTAGATCGACGCTCCCGCGGCCAGTGGGAGGCGCTTCGATGACGAGTCCATGGCGGCGATCGCTCGGAGGTCCGCGGCGACCGCGAGCACTGCGGGCACTCGGTCGATTGCGTCGATCAGCGGATTCGGACGGCCGGCCTCGACAGCCTCGGGAGGTTCGCCGTCGACCACGCTGAACGGCACGCGTCCGTCCTCAGTGATGGCCACGTAGTCGTCCCAGACCGGCCGGGTCGCCTCCACCACCGTGGATCGGATGGTCCGGTCCCGTAATGACACCACGCGCCAGGGCTGTCGGTTGCCCCCTGATGGGGCGAACCGGGCGTCGTCGAGGATCGCGTGGATCTCATCTTCGGTGACCTCGCGCTCGGTGAAGGTTCGCGAGGCGCCGGTCGTGCGGAGCAGGTCGTCAGGCTCCACCCGAGGAGACCCGTTCCCGCACGATGTTCAGGGCGGAGCCGGCGACGAACCACTCGACTTGCTCCGGGCTGAAGGTGTGCGATGCCTGGAACTCCTCGGATGACCCGTCGGGACGCTCGATACGGCAGGTGACCTCCTGACCGGGGACCGGGGGGAGATCGAGGACACTGATCCGATCGCGCTCGCCGATGCGATCGTAGGTGTCGGGATCGACGAAGGTCAGCGGAACCATTCCCTGCTTCTTCAGGTTGGTCTCGTGGATGCGCGCGAACGATCGCGCGAGCACCACCACCCCATTTCGGAAGCGTGGCTCCATGGCGGCGTGCTCCCTCGATGATCCCTCGCCGTAGTTGCGGTCGCCGATGGCGACCCAACGGATGCCGGCTTCGTGGTAGCGGCGGGCGATCTCGGGGTAGGCCCGACGGCCATCGTCGGTGACGTCGAGTCCGATGCCGACTTCGCCGTCGAAATCATTGACCGCGCCAGCGAAGAGGTTGCCCGAGATGTTCTCCAGGTGTCCTCGATACTTGAGCCAGGGACCAGCAGCAGAGATGTGGTCCGTCGTGCATTTGCCGCGCGCCTTCATCAGCACCGGCAGCGCCTCGTAGTCCTGTCCGTCCCACGCGGGGAAAGGGTCGAGCAACTGCAGGCGATCGCTCGTTGGCGCGACCTCGACGGTGACCGAGCTCCGGTCGGCTGGCGGAGGGGTGAACGTGTCCTCGCCTGGGTCGTAACCGGCGGCGGGAAGCACCTCTCCAACCGGTGCGTCGAGTCGCACCTCGGTGCCATCGGGCGCGGTGATCGTGTCGATGACCGGATCGAAGTCGAGTCGCCCGGACAGGGCGATCGCCATCACCGTGTCGGGCGAGGTGACGAACGAGAGCGTGTTCGGGGAACCGTCGTTGCGCTTCGGGAAGTTCCGGTTGAAGGAGTTCACGATCGTGTTGGGCGTGCCCGTGGTGGATTCGGGACGACTCCACTGGCCGATACACGGCCCGCAGGCGTTGGCGAGGACCGTCGCCCCGACAGCCTCGAGGTCAGCGAGGATGCCGTCGCGCTCGATCGTCGCTCGGGTCTGCTCGGAGCCCGGGGTGACGAGGAGCTCGGTTCGCGCTGTGAGCCCGTGAGCCGCCGCCTGTCGAGCGATCGCTGCGGCGCGGGTGAGGTCCTCGTAGGAGGAGTTCGTGCAGGAGCCGATGAGCGCCGCCGACACCTCGAGCGGCCAGTCGTTCTCAGCCGCGGCCGCGCCGACACCCTCGCCACCGACGCGATGGGCGCGATCGGGGGAGTGCGGACCGTTGATCAGTGGCCGGAGCGAATCGAGGTCGATCTCGATGAACTCGTCGTAGTGGGCGCCCTCGTCGGCGCGGAGGTGCTCAGCAACGGCATCGGCGGCATCCGCGATCCCTCCGCGGCCGGTCGCGCGGAGATAGGCGGCCATCTGGGTGTCGTAGCCGAAGAGGGAGGTGGTGGCACCGATCTCCGCCCCCATGTTGCAGATGGTCGCCTTGCCGGTCGCCGAAATCGAGTCGGCTCCCGGGCCGTGGTACTCGACGATCGCACCGGTGCCCCCCTCGACGGTGAGACGGCGCGCCACCTCGAGGATCACGTCCTTCGGCGACGACCAGCCGCTCAGGTTGCCAATCAGTTTGACGCCAATCACCTTCGGCCAGCGAACGTTCCAGGGGAAACCGGTCATCACGTCGACGGCGTCAGCACCGCCGACGCCGATCGCCACCATGCCGAGGCCTCCGGCGTTCGGCGTGTGGCTGTCGGTGCCGATCATCATGCCGCCCGGGAACGCGTAGTTCTCGAGCACGACCTGGTGGATGATCCCCGAACCCGGACCCCAGAATCCGAGTCCGTATTTCGCCGAGACGCTGCGCAGGAAGTCGTACACCTCGCGGTTGATGTCGATCGCGACGCCGAGGTCGATGGATGCCCCGACCTTGGCTTGAATGAGGTGATCGCAGTGGACCGTCGAGGGCACCGCCGCCTCGGGAAGCCCCGCCGTCATGAACTGCAGAAGAGCCATCTGCGCGGTGGCGTCCTGCATGGCGACTCGGTCGGGATGAAAATCGGCGTAGGAGGCTCCGCGCTCCAACTCTTGGCCCTCGGGATCGGCCAAATGGTTGACGAGGATTTTCTCGGCGAGGGTCAAGGGGCGACCCAGCCGCCGTGAGGCGATCGACACCCGCTCGGGAAGTGTCGCGTATACGCGCTCGACGAGTTCGACGGGGGTGGAGGAGCTGACGGCCATGGGGTCCACTATACGAAGCGGCTCGTCGGCGCGAGCAGGCCGTCTCGACGCGCTTAGACCCCCGAGTTGCCCCAGGTGTTCCAGTGCGTGAGGTCGCTCGCTGGGAGCCGCGAAGCGGGGCGGAAGTCAGTTCCGAGCGTGTGCGCGATCGGGAAGAGCCCACCCTGGCTGTATCGGTCGAAGGGGATGCCGAGGAGGTCGGCCGCCATCTCCTCCCCACCGTTGATGAGGTGGAGCGTGGTCCATGCCGATCCCATGCCCCGCTCGCGGAGAGCGAGCATGAAACTCCACACGGCAGGAAGCAGCGAGCCCCAGAAAGCCGCCGACGACCCCGAGGTCTCAGGTTTGCCCTCGATGCACGGGATCATCATCAGCGGGGAGCGCGCGAAGTTGTCGGCCAGATATTGCGCCGAGTCGACCACCCGGTCGGCTGCCTGCGCACGTGGATCACCATCGGCGTAGTTGGGTCTCGGGAGATTGCGGTAGAGCGCGAAGTTCTCGGCATAGATGCGGGCGAGCTCAGTCTTCTTCGCCTCGTCATCGACGAACACCCACTGCCAGCCCTGACGGTTCGAGCCAGTCGGAGCCTGCAGGGCGATGTCGAGCGCGTCCATCACGGTCTCGCGGGAGACCGGCCGATCAAAGTCGAGGCGCTTGCGCACACTCCGCGTCGTGGTCAACACCTGGTCGGCGTCAAGGCCGAGTCTTCCGTCGTCGGTCGTCTGATCGGTCACCTGACGAGTGTGCCAGACGGACCGGTCGTCCTCGCGGTCGGTGCGAGCTCGAGTCGGTCTGTCAGACTCGACGCATGAGCAATGAGATCGAGACCAGCGATCCGGAACGTGTTTCCCTCCGGATCGACTCGGGTGTCGCGGTGGTGCGGTTCGAGCGATCCGACAAGCGCAACGCGCTCGACGGGCGTCAGTTCCTCGCCATCGCGGCCGTTGGAGAGCAACTGAAGGCCCGACCCGACGCGCGAGTCGTCGTTCTCACGGGGTCGGGAGCGTCGTTCTGCGCCGGACTCGACTTCTCCGGTTTCGCGGCGATGGTCGACGGGGGAATGGAAGAGGCCGGGTCCGACGGATCCCCCGGGCGTCTCACCGACTCGGGGCTCACCCATCTTGGGCAGCAGATCTGCTGGGTCTGGCAAGAGTTGGAGGTTCCAGTGGTCGCGGCCCTGCACGGTCACGCTCTCGGAGGGGGCCTCCAGATTGCCCTCGGTGCCGACATTCGGATCGCCCACCCCGCCACACAGCTCTCGGTGCGCGAGATCCACTGGGGGATCATCCCCGACATGACGGGGACGCTCATGCTCGACCGCCTTGTCCGGCCCGACATCGCCCGGGAACTGACGTTCACCGGCCGCGTCCTCGACGCCGAGGAAGGACACCGCCTTGGCCTGGTCACGAGCCTCAGCGAGACGCCGCTCGAGGAGGCCATGGTTCTCGCGGGCGAGATCGCTTCCCGGAATCCGGAGGCGGTGCGCGCGGCCAAGCGGCTGCTCACCAGACGCGCTCACGATGGATTCGCCGAACAATTCGCCGCGGAGCGCCGAGAGATCGCCGCGCTCATTGGCCGACCGAATCAGGTGGAGGCGATCACCGCCAACCTCGAATCGCGACCTCCGGTCTTCAGCGACTGAGTCTCCCTTGCCGGCTCGGCGGTGTCCATCGGGCGCCGCGCGGCTAAAGTTTCCTGCCTGGGCCAACGTCGTCCCAGCGCCAACCCCCTACCTGGAGCGCTTCATGACGACCCGACCCGATCGAGCCCGTTCAGCCCGCCGTGGCCTGTACGACCCCCGATTCGAGCACGACTCGTGCGGGGTGTCCTTTGTCGCCGACATCAAGGGCCGGGCCAGTCACGACCTCGTGCTGACGGGGCTTCGCGCGCTCACTAACCTCGAACATCGAGGCGCCACCGGCGCGGAACCGGACACCGGTGACGGGGCGGGAATCCTCATCCAGGTTCCCGATCGCCTCCTCCGGGGAGTGATCGGCGAACACCTGCCCCCGGCCGGGGAGTATGCGGTCGGCATGGCCTTCCTTCCGGCGGATGGGGACGCCGCCACCCGCGCTCGAGATGAGATCGGCCGCATCATGCAGTCCGAGGGGCTGAACGTCGTCGCATGGCGCGAGGTACCGATCGATCCCTCGTCCCTCGGGGCGACTGCGCGCGCGGCGATGCCGCGGTTCGAGCACCTCGTGGTGACGCCGGGTGATGGGCGTCGCGGCATCGACGTCGACCGGCTGGCGTTCATTGCCCGCAAGAGAGTGGAGCACGAGCTCGTCGGCGAGCTCGCCACCTACTTCCCGTCGCTGTCAGCGAGAACCCTCGTCTACAAGGGGATGCTCACCACGCCACAGCTGAGTGCCTTCTACCCCGACCTAACCGACGAGCGGACCGAGAGCGCGCTCCTGCTTGTCCACTCGAGGTTCTCGACCAACACCTTCCCCTCGTGGCCCCTCGCGCACCCGTACCGGTACGTGGCTCATAACGGTGAGATCAACACCGTCCAGGGAAACCAGAACTGGATGCGGGCCCGAGAGGCCATGGCCTCGTCGGAGCGCCTTCCCAACCTGGACCGCGCCTTCCCGACCTGCACCCCCGGGGCGAGCGACACCGCGCGCTTCGACGAGGTGCTCGAACTGCTCCACCTTGCAGGACGGCCCCTCCATCACGCGGTGCTGATGATGATCCCCGAGGCGTGGGAGAACAACGAGGCGATGGACCCCGAGCGGCGGAACTTCTACCGCTTCCACTCGTCGCTCATGGAGCCGTGGGATGGACCGGCGAGCGTCACCTTCACCGACGGCGAGGTCATCGGCGCGGTGCTTGACCGCAATGGCCTCCGGCCGAGCCGCTACTGGGTTACCGACGACGACCTGGTTGTCATGGCCTCCGAGGTGGGCGTGATCGACATCGATCCGGCCAAGGTGGTCACGAAGGGACGCCTGCAGCCCGGCAAGATGTTCCTGATCGATACACGGCGTGGTCGCATCGTCGACGACGAGGAGATCAAGTCGGAGCTGGCGGCCGAGCATCCCTATGGCACGTGGCTTTCCGAGGGCCTCGTCGAGTTCGCGGACCTTCCTGAGCGCGAGCACGTCGTCTTCAGCCACGAGAGCGTGCTCCGGCGTCAGCAGATGTTCGGATACAGCCACGAGGAGTTGAAGCTCATCCTCGCCCCGATGGCCGCGGCCGGAGCCGAACCAATTGGCTCCATGGGAACCGACACGCCGCTCGCGGTGCTCTCCGAGCGTCCGAGACTGATCTTTGACTACTTCAAGCAGTTGTTCGCCCAGGTCACGAATCCGCCACTCGACGCGATCCGCGAGGAGGTCGTCACCGCGGTCTCGGCGACGATCGGACCGGAGTCGAATCTGCTCGAGCCGGGCCCCGACTCGTGTCGGCAGCTCGCACTCCCGTTCCCGATCATCGACAACGACGAGTTGGCCAAGATCATCCACGCTGACGATGACGGCGACCGGCCGGGCCTGCGAGCCCACGTCGTCAGCGGGCTCTACGACGTCACCGGTGGGGGAGCAGCTCTCGGGCGCCGCCTCGAGGAGATCTTCTCCGAGGTCGGCGAGGCGATCGATGGTGGTGCGCGGGTGATCGTTCTGTCGGACCGCAACGCCGACGTCTCCCGGGCGCCGATCCCGTCGCTCCTGCTCACCTCCGCCGTGCACCACCAGTTGGTGCGCACCCGGCAACGCACCATGGTCGGGCTGGTAGTGGAGGCCGGTGACGCGCGGGAGGTGCACCACATGGCGCTCCTCATCGGGTTTGGCGCCGGTGCTATCAACCCGTACCTCGCCTTTGAGTCGATCGAGGACATGATCGCCGAAGGCCTCCACGGTCTCGGTGGGATCGAACCGCGCGTGGCGGTGCGCAACTACATCAAGGCCTGTGGCAAGGGTGTGCTGAAGGTCATGTCGAAGATGGGCGTCTCCACGGTTGCCTCGTACACAGGAGCGCAGATCTTCGAGGCGATCGGCCTCGCCGACGACCTCGTCGAACGCCACTTCACCGGGACCGTCAGTCGCCTCGGAGGCATCGGGCTCGACCAGATCGCCACCGCTGTCGCGATGCGTCACGCCGTCGCGAATCCGAAGCGCCCGGAGGAGCGCGCGCACCGACGCCTCGAGATCGGCGGTGAGTACCAGTGGCGTCGGGAGGGCGAGCACCACCTTTTCAACCCGGAGACCGTCTACCGGCTCCAGCACGCGACGAGGGCGAAGCGCTACGACATCTTCAAGCAGTACACCGCTCTCGTCGATGAGCAGTCCGATCGACTGGCCACGCTGCGCGGCCTCATGCGCTTCGCCGATGACCGGGTTCCCGTGCCGATCGATGAGGTCGAGCCGGCTTCGGAGATCCTGAAGCGATTCTCGACCGGGGCGATGTCGTACGGGTCCATCTCGGCTGAGGCACACGAGACGCTCGCAGTCGCGATGAACTCCATCGGCGCGAAGTCGAACACCGGTGAGGGCGGCGAGGACGCGGACCGGCTGCACGACCCAGCGCGTCGTTCATCGATCAAGCAGGTCGCCTCAGGCCGATTCGGGGTGACGGCGGAGTATCTGACGAACTCCGATGACATCCAGATCAAGATGGCGCAGGGCGCTAAGCCTGGAGAAGGGGGTCAGTTGCCGGGGCACAAGGTGTATCCCTGGATCGCGCGCACCCGGCACTCGACCCCGGGCGTCGGGCTCATCAGTCCGCCCCCGCACCACGACATCTACTCGATCGAGGATCTGAAGCAGTTGATCCATGATCTCAAGAACGCCAACCCCGCGGCTCGGGTGCACGTCAAGCTCGTCGCGGAGATGGGCGTCGGCACAGTGGCGGCCGGCGTCTCGAAGGCGAAAGCCGATGTCGTGCTGATCAGCGGGCACGACGGCGGCACCGGCGCCTCGCCGCTGACGTCCCTGAAGCACGCGGGAGGGCCGTGGGAGCTCGGTCTAGCCGAGACTCAGCAGACCCTCGTTATGAACGGCCTCCGCGATCGGATCGTCGTGCAGACCGACGGGCAGTTGAAGACCGGCCGAGACGTGGTGATCGCCGCGCTGCTCGGCGCCGAGGAGTTCGGTTTCGCCACCGCGCCTCTCGTGGTCTCGGGGTGCGTGATGATGCGTGTCTGCCATCTCGACACCTGTCCGGTCGGTATCGCGACTCAGAACCCTGAGCTCCGAAGTCGCTTCTCGGGACGACCCGAGTTCGTCGTGAACTTCTTCGAGTTCATCGCCGAGGAGGTACGCGAGCTCATGGCTCGACTCGGGTTCAGGTCCATGGACGAGATGATCGGGCGAGTGGAGGCTCTCGACACCCGGCCGGCTGTCGATCACTGGAAAGCCTCGGGGCTCGACATCTCGCCGATCCTCGCCCCCGCGGACAACCACTACGACCAGGCGCTCCACTGCACCCGCGGTCAGGATCACGGACTCGACGAGGCGCTCGACGCCGAGCTGATCCACGAGGCGCGAGGCGCGATCTCCGAGGGTGTTCCGGTCAGCATCAGCCGACCCATCAGGAACGTGAACCGGACGGTCGGCACGCTCCTCGGACACGAGGTCACCAAGGCCTGGAAGGGCGAGGGTCTTCCGGAGGACACGATTCGCATCGAGTTCGAGGGGTCTGCCGGTCAGAGTTTCGGGGCGTTTGTGCCGAGGGGTATCACGTTGATCCTGGAGGGTGATGCCAACGACTACGTCGGTAAAGGCCTCTCGGGTGGTCGTCTGGTGATCCGGCCGCCTCGCAATTCGCCGTTCGTCGCCGAGGAGCAGGTGATCGCCGGCAACGTGATCGGGTACGGCGCGACCTCGGGAGAGATGTTCATTCGGGGACGGGTCGGCGAACGGTTCTGCGTTCGCAACTCGGGAGCGTTGGCCGTGGTCGAGGGCATCGGTGATCACGGATGCGAGTACATGACCGGCGGTCGGGTCGTGGTGCTCGGCGCGACCGGACGGAACTTCGGTGCAGGCATGTCGGGAGGTATCGCCTTCGTGTATGACCCGGATGGGTCATTCGACCGGCGGGTCAATCCCGAGATGGTGCAGATCGAGAAGATGGACGATGACGACACCTCCTTTGTTCGCGAGGTGGTCGAGCGGCATGTCGAGCACACCGGATCGGAGATCGGTCGCCGAGTTCTCGCCTCCTGGTCGGTCGAGAGTGGTCGATTCCGGAAGGTGATGCCGACCGACTACCGACGGGCGCTCGATGTCATGGAACAAGCGGGGCGCGATGGGCTTGACGAGCGCGCGACCCTCGATCGGGTGATGGAGGCCTCGCGTGGGTGAGTCGACGGGATTCCTGAAGTGGGAGCGCAAGTTGCCGGAGATGCGACCGGTGCCGGTGCGCCTGCGCGACTGGCGGGAGGTCTACGACGACTTCCCGGCCGACGAACTCCGCCTCCAAGCGGGCCGTTGCATGGACTGCGGCATCCCGTTCTGCAACAACGGGTGCCCCCTTGGCAATCTCATCCCCGATTGGAACGACCTCGTCTACCGCGAGCACTGGCGCGCCGCTCTCGATCGACTCCACGCCACGAACAACTTCCCTGAGTTCACGGGGCGTCTCTGTCCGGCTCCGTGTGAGTCGGCCTGCGTGCTCGGAATCAACCAACCTGCGGTTGCGATCAAGCAGGTCGAGGTGGAGATCATCGATCACGCCTTCGATCAGGGATGGGTCACGCCGCAGATCCCGTCGGTGCGCACGGGGAAGCGCGTCGCGGTGATCGGCTCGGGACCGGCGGGCCTCGCAGCGGCGCAGCAACTGACCCGCGCTGGGCACGAGGTGGTGGTCCTCGAGCGGGCCGATCGGATCGGTGGACTCCTGAGGTACGGGATCCCCGAATTCAAGATGGAGAAGCGCCACATCGACCGGCGGCTCGAGCAGATGGCCGCCGAGGGCACCGAGTTCCGAACCGGGGCCGCCGTCGGCGAGAACATCGATGTCGACGTCCTGATGGCGAGCAACGACGCCGTGGTTCTCGCCTGCGGCGCGACGGCTTGGCGCGACCTCGACGTTCCTGGACGCGATCTCGCCAATATCCATCAGGCGATGGAGTACCTGCCGCTCGCTAACCGGGTGCAACTCGGAGATATGGACGCCTCGCCGATCGACGTCAAGGGTCGAGATGTCGTGATCATCGGTGGCGGCGACACCGGCGCCGATTGCCTCGGCACGGCGCACCGTCAGGGCGCGGCGTCGGTGACCCAGCTCGAGATCATGCCCAGGCCGCCGGAGGAACGAGCCGCGTCGAACCCCTGGCCGCAGTACGCCATGGTCTACAAGGTGACCTCCGCTCACGCCGAGGGCGGGGAGCGGGTCTATTCGGTCAACACTGAGCGTTTCGTCGACGATGGCGAAGGGAACGTGCGAGCGCTCTTGGTTCACGAGGTGGAACTCATCGACGGTCGATTCCAGACGGTGGAGGGCACCGAACGGGAGATTCCCGCCGACTTCGTGTTCTTGGCTCTCGGCTTCGTTGGGCCCGAACGGGGCTCCTGGTTGGATCAACTCGGTGTCCAACTCGACGAGCGCGGCAACGTCGCCCGGAACGAGCAGTACATGAGCTCAGTCCCCGGAGTCTTCGTAGCGGGCGACATGGGACGGGGGCAAAGCCTCATCGTCTGGGCAATCGCCGAGGGTCGCGCCGCAGCGGCCGGTGTCGACGAGTTCCTCATGGGGGAGAGTCGACTCCCGCGGCCGATCGGTCCGACCGCTCGTCCACTGGTGTGAGCCTCGGTGCCCCCGGGTCGGGAGCTGAACGGAATACGATGCGGGCATGATGCGGCGGATGGCCCTCGCGACCCCGGTCGTGCTCGGATTCGCTGTTCTCGGTGTCGGCTGCGCGACCGATGACGCCTCGGTGTCGCCGACGGTGGCGCCGATTCAACCCACCTCGTATGTGGTTAAGGAACTCGTGACCACCACGACGACCACGTTGCCCCCGACGACGACCACCGTGCTCGGCCAGCTAATGGAGCCGATCGAGTACATCATCGTGTCGGGCGACAATCCATCTCGGGTTGCCGAGCGCTTCAGCATTTCGATCCAGCAGCTCGCCGAGGCGAATGCCACGAATCCCGTGTACACGAACTTCCTGCTCGGCGGCACGCTGATCATCCCGCCCGGCGCGGTCCTGCCCGAGGCAGTGGCGACCGCGGTGGCGACCGGAGGTGCAACAACCGGCGCGAACTGCACCTTCGAGCAACATGAGGTGGTCGCGGGAGACAACCCGACGGTGGTGGCGAGGAAGTACGAGACGTCCATCGAGGCGCTCGCCCGCGCGAACGCCACGAACCCGGTCTACTCGAGCTTCCTCATCGGGGGATCGCTGATCATCCCCGTCGGTGACTGCTGATCTGGCTCAGTTGCCGCGGCGCCCGAGGTCCGGCCAAGCACGCCCCCGCTCGCTTCGGCCGGCGACTCCTCGGCTGCGGAACTCGGTGAGCGCCCACGCCCGTCGCCATGGCGAAGCGCTCGGCCCGTGGAGATGGGCCGAGGCACCAGAGGCAGCGGTTCGGGCGGCGGTCCAGTAGTCGCTGTTCGCCTCCAAGGCGAGGCGATTGACGGCCTGCTCGATGCGATCGCTGAATCGGCGCGTGTTCTCGCCCTCCTCGGGCCGCATCGGGCGGCCGAAGATTACGCGAGTCCGACCAGGGCGCAAGCGTGAGGCGCCCTTGCCGAAGATCGCCCCGGTCCCGTCGATATAGACGGGAACCACGTCGGCTCCGGTCCGGGCTGAGAGATAGGCCGCCCCGCCCTTGAAGCCCTGTCCCCAGCCGTCGGGAGACCGCCCGCCCTCCGGATAGATGAGCAGGCTCGATCCGTTGTCGACCAACTCTCGGAATCGGTCGCTGGAACGACGATTCGTTACCTCGCGATCAATGGGGATGGCGTTGAGGGCTAGGGCGGACACCGTCGCTTTCCAGCGCCGGTTGAAGAAATAGTCCGCGGCGGCGGCGACGGCGAGATCATCCCGCCACGGGCGGGGGATCACCGAGGTCATCAGGAGGGTGTCGAGATGGCTGTGGTGGTTGGGAGCGAAGATCAGCGGCGGGGCGGGGTCGAGTGCGGCGAGGTCGCGGAGCCGGTCGAGGCCGTCGATGGTCGGCCGTGTGGCTAGAACGGTTCCGAGTCGAAGCGGCCCTCGAGCGATCAGGCGCCGGGCCTCGCGGGCGAGTGGTCGTCGCGCCCAGTCTGTGTCGTACTCGGCGCCGAGTTCATCAGGGGCCTCGGGCACGATCACGCCGTTCGGGACCGGCGGAGGCAGATAGGGGAAGCCGCGACGCCCGAGGGGACGTAGGCCGAGGCGGGTCAACCGTTCGAATGGGCCGATGAGCCGTTGCAGGCGGCTGGAGAGTTCGGCTCGCTTCACGACTAGTGGACGTCCGCGACGAGTACTGAGGGGACGTGAAGGTGGGTGATCGTGGGGGAGCGACCGACGACCTCACTCGCGAGTTCGAACGCATCATCCATGGTGGAGGCTGGGGTGAAGCCGAGGCGACGAACGGTCGCGGGGTCACCGCCGACGATGATCACGCGACCGGCCCACTGCTGACCGTGAGCGCCCCAGTACCAGGCGTAGAACGGGTGGACCCCGTGATACGCGTTGCCGGTTCGGTAGAGGTGTCGGTACCACTCGTCCTCGGCGTACTTCCGCTCCCATCGCTGGGACATCTCCGCGGGGTCCGTCGTGTCGGCGAGGACCTCGTCGAAGAAGTCGATGTAGCTCGGGTGATGGACCGGGTGGAACTCCTTCGTGGTGGGGTGGGTCATGATGACCACCCCTCCCTCGCGCACCAGCGGGCGACCCCGGTACATGTTGAACAGGTAGCCGAGGCCCATGCACATCACGAGCACCGGGTTCATGATCGACTCGGGGTTGTAGGGGCTGATGAAGGGGATACCCATCGTCAGGATGTCGGTCTGCCCCTCCACCGGAACGATGTGCTGGGCGTGGACATGTTCGAGGGTGCGCTCGTGGACCGTCTCGGTGAACCCGGCTTGGACGCTCGTCATGGCGTAGGGGGCCTCGATCGAGTGGAAGATCCGCCGAGCGAGTCGTCGAGGTGTGCGGTCGAGGGCTTTCGAGGTGGCCAAGAAGGTGGCGCGGTCGCGACCGGTCCACTCCCACTCACGCTTGGAGAGGAAGTCGAACGGAGACGGAAAGGCGTCGTTGTTGATCGTGGACTCGATTTGGAAGACCTTGGGGCCGCTGTCACGGAGCACCGCGCCCATCCTCCAGATGGAGTGGTGCAGTGCAGAGTGGTGGCGATCCATCAGGCTCCGTGTGTTCTGCAGCGACTCCGGATTGTGGTGGTGGGAGAGGCATCGGTAGGAGGCCACGCCGGTCACGAGCGACTTCCAACCGCCATCCATCGCCACTTGATTGACGTTGGCGTAAACGACGAGGTCCGACTCGGCGACCCGACGGTTGATCTCGAGGACCTCGCCGTGGTCGGTCTCGCCGAGCACGACCAGGTTGGCGTGGTCTTCCGCGTCGTGCTGGTACAGCGCTCCCGACGGATGGAAGGCATCGAAGATCCGGTCCCCGAGAACGTGACGCAACTCATAGTCGTGCATGCGTCGATGGAGGCCGAGGGCCGCGATGATGTGCACGTCGTCAACCCCTGCCTCTGCGGCCATGTCGAGGACCGCCTCGATGATGCGCTGCCTCGAGTCGGGGCGCCGCATCTTCGGAAGGGACAGGCTCGCGTCGTCGAAGCAGATCGTGAGGCGCATGCCGGCGTGAAGCAGCGAGGGGAGGGGTTCCATGTCGAGAGGCTGGAGAAGTGCCTGGCGGATGGCAGCATCGGGGTCCGCCAAGCCGGGGAGCGGCTCGGCTGGATAGATCACGCGGGAGCGATCGGCTGGGAGACGTTCGAGGCTGAACCGCTCCCCGTGCCAGAACAGCATGGGCGGCGTCGAACGATCGACGTCGAGGACGAATCCGGGTCGTGGCATCAGTTGCCCCTCCTGAGGTCGAAGGCGATTTTGACGGCGCCGCGTCGGCCGGCCTCGGCCGCATGGGCCAGAGCGTCGACATGGCGTTCGAGTGGGTAGGTCGCCGAGACCAGTCGCTCGGCGCCGGTTGTCTGCGCGAGGGCGATGGCGAGGTCGAAGGTTCGGGCACTGGAGCCATCGTCGAGGGTCTCGGTGCCGTAGGTGTAGCACCCCCGTAGTTCCGTCTCCCGGTGCCAGAGGGCGGTCAGGTCGAGCGAGACGTCGGCGGGCATACCGAGGAGCACGACCCGGCCACGTGGTCGAGTCATCGACACGCTGGCCGAGATCGATTCGGAGGAGCCGACTGCGTCGACGAGGCAGTGCGCGCCAGAGGAGAGGTGTCGTCCGATGACGTGCGCTCCTGTGCGGCGACGGATGGCGGCTGCCAGATCACCCGAGCGGACGACCTCGACCGCGCCGAGCGCCCGGGCGATCGCGAACTGGTGCGGATAGCGGGCGCCAACGATCACCTCGGCCTCCGGCACGTGCGCTCTCAGCGCGGCCACCGTCGCAAGGCCCATCGTGCCCGCGCCGAGCACTCCGATTACGAGGGGGCCGCGATCGAGGAGGTTGCCGCGGCGAAGGGCATCGCGCACGCTGAACGCCGCGTGGATGCCGCCAGCGAGTGGCTCGACCAACACCGCTGCCTCATCGGACAGGGCGTCGGGAATCTCATGAATTTGGGAGTCGTGGGCCCAGAACCACGGGGCCCATCCTCCTCCGGTTGAGTTGCAGAAGCCGGTTTGAATGCCGGGTTCCAGCGGTCCGGTGACGAGGTGGCGATAGTCATCGCCGTCCCCTGGGGCGGAGTCAGGAGACGGCGGGACGGCGTCACGGGCGGCGTGGCCGAGCACCGGCTCGATCACGACACGCCGACCGTCGCCGCGAGTGCCCACGATCTCGTGGCCGGGAACGAACGGGAAGGACACCCAGTCCTCGAAGTAGGCGGAGGCGCGACCTTCGGCGAGCGCGAGGTCGGAACCGCAGATCCCCGACAGCGTCGTGTCGATCCGCTCCCACCCCGGGCCGGGCTGTTCCGGATCGTCGATCTCGCCGAAGGTGAGCGGCCCGACACGGGTCGCCGAACGCTGGCTGATCGACGAGACGAGCCGCGCGGCACCGAAACGGGGAACACTGCGACGGACGCTGAGCGCTCTCATCGTCCACCTCGTCGGAGGCGCTCATCGCCGAATGGCGCGATCGGGAGCAGCGGTCGAGGTCCACCGGGTGCCTTGGCCCAGTGCTCGACGAGCCATCCCCGCTTTCGAGCGATGGCGGCCAGCCGCGTCTCAGGGTTTACGGCAACTGGGAAGCCCACGGCCTCGAAGAGCGGGAGGTCGGATGAGGAGTCGGCGTAGGCGACGCACTCCTCCATGCGGAAACCCTCAGCTTCGCAGTAGTCCGCGAGGAGTTGGGCCCGGGCTTCCCCGGTTGGGGGCACGGTGGTCATCTCGCCGCTGAGGGTCCCGTCGTGGCGAACGCTCATTTCCGCAGCCACGATCTCGTCGAAGAGGGGTCTCAGGCCAGCGACGTTGAAGTTGAGCGCGCCGGTGATGAGGATCGTGCGGTGTCCGGCGGCGCGGTGCTCGCGGACACGTCGGATTCCTTCCGGGAAGCTCTTGGTCAGCACGAGATGGGTCATCATCGCGGCCACGTCCTCCTCGATCTGCTCGATCGGGGCGTTCTCGTAGCGCCGATAGAAGTGACGCAGGAAGTCGGTGCGGTCTCGGCGATCGAGACGAAGGAGTGAGGGGGCTTCGGCGAGTGTTCGCGCCACGTAGCGGAGTCGCTCGCCGCGGTCAAGGCGGCGGGTGGCCAGCCAGGAGTAGTTCGCGACGACATTGGAGGCGATGAGGGTGTTCTCGAGGTCGAAGGCGGCGACCTGGCGTGCCGGATCGAGAACCTGACGGCGGAGTCGGGCGGTGCGGTCCGTCGTCTTGGCGCGGCCCGGCGTGGTTTTCACCCGAGCGTGCTCGATGATTGAGGGAAGGTGGATCTCTTTGATGTAGGTGGGCCAGTCCACGAGTCGCGGATCGAAGGCGAAGTCGCGCTGGTCGTTCTCGGGCAGGCGGTCCCAGAGGGACAGCAGATTGTCGACTTGGTAGATCGCTTCGCACTCGGTGTAGAGGCCGTAGAGCTCGACGTACTCGAGGGCCCGCTCGACCTCCATGCGTCGAGTCTCGAGGTTGGCGGCGAGTTCGGCCTGGCGTCCGCGCAAGGGCAGCGATTGGAGAGCTGACTCAGCGCGTGTGATCACCGCTTTGGCTCGGGTCAATTGGGTTTGCACGCGGCCCCGTCCGGGGAAGCTCCATTCGGGAACGATGATCGGTTGGCCCTCGTTGTCGTAGAGCGGATGGGCGGTGAACCAGCTGCTGACGTTGTCGACGAGGGCTCGGTAACGGAGTGGGTTGATCCCACCGGAGGCCACCTGGGTGATGGGCGGCGCGTCATCCGGTCCGGCGGCAGCGACGGCGACGATGGCGGCCACGACCATGTCCACGGGGATGACGTCGATCGTGCCCTCGGGGACTCCCGGGAACTCCTTCAGCAGACCTCGGGCGTAGGAGAGGATCACCGGCTCGGCCATGCGGAAGCCTCGAATCCACCCTGGACGGGGCTCCGCCCAGGCCGACTCGATGATCGAGGGTCGCAC
>Ga0222718_10000300_pt1 | contig 54213 bp, 33 predicted proteins | sample C33_27DmetaG_FD_165045 | JGI IMG/M metagenome (GOLD analysis project Ga0222718, IMG submission 165045) | Estuarine water microbial communities from San Francisco Bay, California, United States - C33_27D | ecosystem: Environmental > Aquatic > Marine > Unclassified | place: USA: California... | reverse complement strand
GCTAACATCCCATCAAAGAAGATTGCGGGTACTGTTGGTATTCCCATCTCAACACCCCAAATGGAGTAGATGAAGGCTCCCATAAAGAAACCCACCCATGTTGAACAACACATCATACAGGAAACGATTCCGTGGATGAAGTTGAACAATGGTGCAATTACAGGGATACGTGAGTTACCCATTTTCTCAATGGTGTCACGTGTTGATTTGAAGATGGAACCATAGACGATAATCTGTGTCATTCCATATGCGGCGATTAACCATAGTGCTAAAATCATAATTCTCTATTTAAGTTTGTTGATGCCAAATATACGGCAGTTTGATTTTTGAACTCCTTATCTAATTCTAACATAATTTGTTCATATTGTGAAATGGATTTATCCTTTTCTCTAATTTCTTCTTTAAGTTTTTGAATGGTGTTCTGTAGTCCTTTAAGTTTTTCTGGTGACCCTTGGGATTTTACCTCCTTAATCACTTCAACTTCTTTGACCACCTCAACAGGTACCTCTTTGATGACCTCTATTTCTTTGATTACCTCAACTTCCTTAATAACTTCTTTAGGTTTCTCCTCCAAAAGAACTTCCAATCCAGCGAGTGTCTTCTCCAATTTTTTCTTCTCATTATTTGCATTCTTTAACTTCGTACTGTATGTTTTGTTGGACTTTTCCAACTTGGTGATTTTATTACCAAGTTCCTGAACCTGTTCATCATCGGTGATGTATACTTCTTTGGTGACGACTTTCTCCACAGGTTTTTCAACCTCCACAATCTTCTCCACCTCAACGATGACTTCTTTCTCAACCTCTTTGATTACTTCAACAGGTACCTCTTTAACCACCTCTTTCTCTACTTCCTTAATGACTTCCACTGAAACCTCTTTGATGACCTCCTTCTCAACAGGAATATTTTTGGTGATGATTTTCTCCACCTCTTTGATGACTTCAACGGGTACTTCTTTAATGACCTCTTTCTCCACCACCTTTTCAACGGGAACCTCAACTCTCACCTCTTTGATGACTTCCTTTTCTACGACCTTAACACCGTCAGCATTCAATAGACCGTATTTCTCAATCTGATAACCCTGAGAAAAACAATCCTTAACGAACTCGTCCATATCGAGCTCATTGAGTTTGCAGAACGCTTTGATGTCCTTAAGTTCCGAAGATGAAAAGTTAATAGTTGGTGAGTTGTTCTGTGCCATGTTCTAAATCTTCAATGTCTGTGATTTTGAAACTCAAGAACGGTCTTGGGTTTGATAAATCAACGAAGGAATAGTCGTCCTCCTCTATATTATAAATACCAAAACCGTGTTTAGTCACCGACTCCCCAAAGTTTTGTTGAATGGTAGAACCCACCATATAGGCTTTCTTATCGTCAGGTATATCAATGACCTGACGTTTGTGGATATCACCACATAAGACCACATCCAACCCTCTAAAGTTCTCCAACTCATACGCATGGTCACCAAAGTCAAAACCAGTATCCGTAGTTAATCCCTGAATAGGGTCGTGGAATAACCCAATCTTAAATCCTTCAGCATCAGAGATATCAGGTTTGATATTTCCTTGGAACTGTGAATACACACACCAACTAACGTTCTCATCTTCATAGACCCCTCTGTCTCTATAGTAGACAATCTCAGGGTTCTTCAATGAGTCAATGATGGGTGTCAACGCATCCAAACGATTAAGGTTGTTGTTAAGGAAGTCGTGGTTACCTGGAATAAGAACCGTCTTTGCAATCTTGGTACACTCTGTTAGTGTCCACGCCACAATCTCAATAAGTTCAGGGGTCATTTGGTTTTTACTGTGAACCAAGTCACCAGTAAAGACAATACGGTCAGGACCAATCTCCTTAAACTTGTCCAACATCTCCGTCAGAATCTGTCTATATAAGTCGTGGTCCTTGAATAGTCTTAAGTGTAAATCTGAAAAGTGAACTAACTTATTTATCATCGAATTGATTTGAATTTACCGTGAATATAGTAGTTGAATTGTTCCCAAGCATTTAGTTTAGAACCCCATAACTTTCGGTCACTCATATCAATACACCAATTGTCCCATTTCTCATATAGGAAGAATACATCAATAACCAACTCACCTGCGTGTGTTACCGTTGGGAATGACCACGTAATCTCAAACAAGGAACCCTCCCATTGAATACCTTTATCAATATTCAATAGTTTGAAACCAAACTTGTCATGGTCTCCACCCAAATAGACGGTGAATAAACTAATCTTGGTGTCCCAACGATGGGTCTTCCAAGCCATCTTCTGAAGTAGTTTTCTTATTTTCATTTTCTTCTGTTTTACTATTCCACATTTCGTCCCAAAAATAGAACGTATCTTTCTTCTGTTCAAAGTTACTCATCTCCGACAATGTCAAATTCTTTGTTCATATGTCCACACTTTGCACACACATAAGTTTCCATAGGTACCAGTTGGTCCTCAGGAGACCCAGTTAACAATTTACTAATTTTTTTTATAATTGTCACCTTTTCAAAGAAAATATTTTCACATTTCTCACATTCAACATTCGGTGAATCCATTACGTTCACCTGAATCTTCTTTCCTCCACTTAAATCCATTTTTAATTGGCATTTATCTTTTTAATTGGCAGAACGATACAATAATGTATCTCTGACCTGTTAATACGGGTAATCCCCCGTGACGATGAGTTATCTGACCAGGGTGAATAGAGATATGACCCTTCTCACCCTTTAATTGTTTTTTCTGATTGGAGAAGTACGTCCCCCCACCAGTGAAATCCTCAGTATTCAAAGTTACCACCACAGTAATCTGACTCATATCGTGGTGTAGACCCAAATGGTATTGAGCATAAGGATGGTAACGAGCAATAAAGTTCTCAGAATATAGGTCCAACCACTCAGGCTCTTCCAAATGATACATCTTCATAGCCAAAGGCCATACATACTTCTTTAACAAATGTTCATAGGTACTTTGTAGTCCCAAAGTAATCATCGTCATATCCGTCGTTGGGTAACTCTCATGTCTGTCCACCGTCCAACAGTTACAGGACTCGGCTTCGTCAATAATTAAATCACAAAACTCCTCAGTGAAGAAAGGAATGGTATAAATGTTTGTCAATTCCTCTTCAATGTATAGTTCATGGTCTCCTCCCAATATCTCAGGACGGATAAACCTTCTCTCCCACTCTTCAGGATTTGAAAAGTAGGAATATAACTCAGGGTGTAACTTATTAACTTTCTTATTGTCCATCTTCTTCTCCTGATTTTCTCGCCATTCTTAATCCTGTACCTATTAATATCCCACCAAAAAATGATGACCATAACCAAGGATATGCAGCAACAAACCACACACCTATCATTGCAAACAAAATAGAATGACCGTATTTACTTATTCTTATCTTCATTAACCTAAACAGTAATTAGTAATAAAATATTTAGGGGTTTCCTTAACCATACGAATACCATATCTATGAGTAATCTGACCAGGGAATAAATACAAGTGTCCTTTCTTTGGTTCAACTCCTGAGTCGTACTTTGGGAATACCACCTTCATTGTTTCACTGTTGTCCTCCAACATAATCAACTGAGTCAACGACACAAAGTCGTGGTGAAGTCTAATTTGTTGACCCACCTCCAACTTATTAATGTGAGAGTTAACATCCATATCGTGCCAGTTGTCACCGTGAAGATGCCACTTATATCCACCAATCTCAACACCGAATTCGTCAATCAAATCTTTCATAATCCCAAAGAAGTCAATGTCTTCAGGGTGTACCACCTCAACATCTGTACCCCACTTATCAATAGGGGTAAATTCCATATCTTTAAGGTTCTCAATAAACTTATCACAGAACTCCTCAGTAAAGAAAGGTACCTCCAACACATCATCAATAGGCTCTTGAATCATCAAGTCCCATTCTTTGGAGCGAAGTTCTTTACGGAGATAGGTTTCTCTCCACTTGCCTTTATCTGAATAATCAAAAATCTCAGGGTATCTCATAACAGATTAAAAATAAGTTATTCTTATCATTTATCAAGATATTCACTCATGTCCATTTCCATCACTCTTTCAATGACAGACTTAGGGACTCTGAACTCTTTATACTCAGAATCTTTGGTAACCAACACCACAATACACCCCATTAACTTCAGGTTCTCGTATTTGGTCCCTTCCAACATCTTTAACAACAGTTTACCGTAAAAAGGTAGTTGGAGGTAGTAGTGACCCAAAGAGTTGTCTGGTAGGTCTTGAAATGGTTCTTTCATCGGTGTGGTCCACTTATTGGTCTCAAAGTTCTTAGGTTTGTTGGTCTTCCAATCGGTGATAACCATACCAAACCCAGTCTTCTCTTTGTTCATCACCAACCACACCTTATCAGGTTGACCAGTGTAACCTAAATCAGGGTGACCCAAGACCATCTCCGTATCCAATAATACCGCGTCTCTTTCTTCCATCAACCTGATGAACTTTTCACCCGCATTAATCATTGAGTTGGACTTCATTTCTTGTTCCAAATCAACTTCAAAGATGGGTTCACGAACATCCTTATAATCACCGTTCTGTTCAATGATTTTCTTCTCCAATATGTAGTGAACACGTGACCCCATGTTAGTCGCGTAACTACCAGCGGCAGACCACTCGTCCAATAGACGTTGCATCTCCACTCTATCTCCCTTAGCCTTCTTATAGGCAATCTCCTCAGCAGGGAATGGTTCATAAAACAATTTCAATAACTTTGAAACTGACGGCCAGTCTTTACGTGTCTCACCATTGTGGTCCCTCATAAAGTAGGTGTGGGTTTCCTCAATGAAGGATAGGTTTAATTCTTCCTTCTTCTCTTCAACCACTTCTCTGATTTCCTCAGCAATCTTTTTTAATTCCATATTCTATTTCTCTAATGTGACGAACGCATCCTCAGGTATTTGTCCTCTTAAATCACCCAAATCCTTATCATCGGGCAACCTTACAATATCTATACGTCCGTATAATTTTCCTCCACTTAATTTATAATATATTTTCTTGGCATCTTCCCACGCATCCCCATCCAAACAGATGATGATACGGCCCTTAGCATTGTCATATAAAGTCTCCCATAACATATCAGATAAAAACTTACCCAATAGTGGTATTGAGTTAGGAACAAAGAACCCATCAAAGACCCCTTCCACCAAATAGATGTCCTTATCCCAATTGATTCTACTCTCGTTAAAGATGAGTAATTCTTTGGGTGCGACAGGGTTTTTGTATTTGAATTTTGAGTATTTATCCCAACTCCTTGAAACGAAGTAATTTAGTTTCCCTTCCTTATCATACGATGGGACGATGATACGACCTGCGTATTCACCCTCCAAAGCAAAACCGATATCATACCTTTCAATCATCTCATCGGTGATACCACGTTTCTTTAGGTAATTGTAGGCTTGCGCTCGTGGTGGATATCTTTCGTTTATATCTTTGAACTGTCTATATTCTTTTGGGATTCTTAATTTTTGATATTCCTTTTCCCTTTTTTCAAAGTCGTCAGGACGAACCAAATTGTAGAAATCCTTATCTTTCTTATTACCGTATTGGTCAATAAGACGACCCAAGTGTCCGTGAGTCCCATGTGTCTCAGCACATGCCCAACATTTATATACGTGCTGTCCGTAGTTGATTTCAAGGTTTCCCTTACCATCACCCTTATCCATTCCCTTAATATCATGAGAACATACAGGGCAGTCAAAGGATATCTGTCCAGTGACCTCGTTATGTTTACGGGGTTCACCGAAGATACCTTCAACTAAATCTAATACTAAGGATTCATCTCTCTCCATCAGAGTAAAGATAAGAAAATAATTTTACCTGTCAAATTACCAAAGACCCTGTTGTTTCATAAAACCTTGAACACAGGTGTAAGAATCTGCTTGGTCAAAACACTCCTTCTTCAAAGTGTTGTTTCTGGTGTACAACCAAACAATCTGCGGTTCCGCTTCAGAAACCTTCCTCCAAATCAATTCTTTCTTGTCAATATCTTTTGGAAGACCACCAAACAATACTTGTTTACCTTTACCATTGTCTTGTACCAACTCAGGCCAAGCAAACTTTCTTGAATTGTATGTTGAAATGTAATTAGGTACAATACCTAAAATATCGTAGATAGACTTTGTAATCATTGAGTTGTATCTCAACAATGTACCAACAGTCCATACGTTGTTTGATGTCAATAAAGGCTCTTCAATAATAACCTTTGTAATACCAATGTCTTTGTATTCTCTGAGTTTGTCCTCAAACGCATCTACCTTACCCAACAACTCTTCAATCTTATCTTCAGGTTTTGGTTTGATTACTGGTGATACGTGGGTCAATTCCAATAACTTTTGTGTTTGAATGTCAAAAAGTGACCAACCAATAGTTTTGGTTGAAATGTCTAACCCCAATACCTTTGGAGTATTCTTCAAATTGTTTCTCATATTTCTTAGAAATCGAACTTTATCGTGTACTGTTGTACCCCCACTCTCTTTTCAGGGGATTGTACCTTAGATATAATCATAAGGTCTTTGTCCGAATTATAAAGTCCAACTTCGGTAACATAAGGTGAGTTACCTTGCCATGTAGGATTTGAACTATCTAAGAATTGAGTCTGACCTAAGTTGACCTGATAGTTCATTACATATATTGTGGCTGCGATATCGGTTTTTAATGTTCCGTAGAAGAAGAACTCGTCACCGAAGTTCATTTGGGTATCACCCGTCTGTGGTAAGTCAATATAATTCTCTAAAATATAAGGAGTACCATTATCATAGTTTTGTTTGGTAATTTGTAGTGTTGTACCAGTAAGTCCTTCAACAGTTAAGAATCCACCAACCGTAGTCGCAGATAATTGAGAATCCATATCAATCTCAACCCACGATGCCGGGTCTGGTCTTGTGTCACCAGTAACCTTCTGAGCCAATACAATTAAATCGTTAGCACTAAACCCTGAAGGTGAACCTGACGGTGTACTGTTTAAGAATGGGAATTCATTACCAAAACTAACAGTAACGTTTTTACTCGTACCGTCCCCACAGTTAGCTTCAGCCCCTGTGATTTTTGAATAATAGTTACAATGTAGTGATTCTGTAAAGTTATCTGAGTTAAAACGGTATGTCACCCATAAAGTATCATTAGAACCTGTTAAGATACACTCATTATTATTTGCAAGAGACATAGAGTTGAATGGTGAGATATATCCCAATTTAGGAGCTGGCAATGTCCAGTTTCTATTTGACTTGTAATTCAATGCCGCCACCAATTCTTCATCATCAATCACCACAATTTTCAAGTCAGGGAATACTTTACCCACTCTATTTGGTATACCACTACTATCGGCGTTAATATCCCATAAATGATAGTATCTTATACCTGGCTCATTCATATTAGGATTCACGATAGATTTGATATAATGAGGCGTAAATAAATTCAAACTATCAAAACCAGCGGGGTCCGTATAGAATGTCTGTCCCATTGTACCACCCGAAGATTTGTGCCACATTAACCACGGTAAATCTAAATTGAAGTTACGAGCAGCACCCGTATCAGCGGATAAGGTAACTGAGGAATCTCTTTCTTTCTGTGCAAACTTCTCACCATAGAAATTATCAATAGCATTATTTGTGTAATGAATAATTGCAATTGATTTTTGGTCAGAAGGTGAAAGGTTAATTTTTTCGTCAAAAGAATTATAGTAGTACGTTGAATCTGTATCTGTTTGACCACTATCAGAATTATACCCTAAATACTCTTTAGTACCGGTGTATCCTGTTGAACCGAAATAGGTATACCCTTTATCATTAACGGTAAAACCTGCAGGAGACTCTGTCCATGGAATATTCATGTTCCAAATTTTAACATCTTCACCTGTTGTACAGTTTGTTTCAAAGTTCAATTCTTGTGCATCAATATAACTTAATGGTGTATTGTAATCATACATCTCAGTCATCCCCGATGGGAAGAAATAAAGTCTGGCATTTCCTGTAAGTCCCATTGATGAGAAATCAGGTAAGTTTCTATCAAGAGTCACTGTAATACTTCCTGATGTTGCAGTTGTTGAACCTACAATACTCTCAACTCTATACATTAACATTGGGAAATTACCTGACCATGTGTTACAGTCAGCAGTTCCGTCCATCCAAATACCTACGTAATCACCACTTTGTGTGTCTGCACTAAATGACGTATTACAACTATTATAAGTGGCACTTATACTATTAGTACCATTCATATTGGCTATGTTTGCAATCCAATTTGCTGATTTTATATATGTTGAGGAAGATTGGTTATAAAATGAACCAGTTTCTCCTGTAAAGAATCCTCTTGGTGATGAACTATTATAAATCTCATCAACTTCAGGGTTTGAGAAAGGAATACCAAAAAATGATGTTTTGTTAGAATCAACATATAGTGGATACTTGATGTTCATTTGATTTTTTTCAGGTACTGCTGACTTATTCTGTGCGTTAAACTCAGCCTTAAGAACCTCTAATGACGAAAGGTTAGCATTTGGTATACAATCGTAACATACCTCACTATCCCCCACTTGGAAATAGCTAATATTGAAGTTACCACGAGAGATTGCTCTACGACCCGCATCGGTAAGTACCGAATTGATTAATGCTGATGTATCTTTTATAATGTATCCCATATGTTTATAAATACCTTATCATATCTTTTTATTAATTTGGAAATGGACTCGTACTCACAGACTCACTTCCACTTCCTATACTCGTCACGGTACCACAATTTGTTCCATTCAATGTCATGTTACTTAGTTCAATAGAGAAATAGTTTTGACCATACACAGGACACGGTTGGTACTCAGGTATTGGGTTTGCAACAGTAAAACTATCCGTACCTGTAACCGTACCTCCACTTACCGTAACATTATATGTCGTAGCATGACCTGATAATTCATATCCATCTACTAATCCACCACCACAAGCTCTCATACCTGAAGAAGTATTCAATGTTTTAGTTGTAGAATTAACTACAGACGAACCATTTGCCGAAATCGTACTTCCCGATGTAAACGTCGCATTTTGAGAACCATAATAGAAGTTAGTGAAGTAATTTTGTACTCGTATATCTGTCGTAATAGACACACCAGATGGTAATGAAGGTGACACTGATACCACCCAACTTACTGACTTAGATTTGTTAAAGTTTGAATTTGATAATGTTGTTGTCGTTGTTGATAAAGTAACCGTATATACTGTCGGATTGGAACCATTCGCAACTGAGAAGTTTCTATTAATCACGTTATTATCGGCATCTTTAATGTATACAGTACCGTTTCCTGAAGGTAAATTCAAGAATGTTGAAGAACTCTGATAAGTAACACCATCAATAGAATACACCAATGGTCCTACACCACCCCACGCATTTACACTTAACGTACCATTATCAGTACCATTACATGTTGTAGGTGTTGTTGAAACTGTAGCATTCAATGAAACTGTCACACAACTTCCTGTTGCCATCGTCCAATTATTACTCGTACCCAACTGATTCCATGTACCTGTTGGAATAGTTACTGTACTATTTTGTACCAAACTAGAACCAGTGAGGCCACTTAGATACCACCTACTATTATTGTAGTCATATACAACATTATATGACGAACCACTCCAAGACGGTCTACTATTAATAATACCTTGATAATCAAACTCATATTGAGTATTTGGAGTTTGGTTCATAGTTAAACAAACCGTTGATGGGTAACTTGGCGCCGGTGTAGGGGTTGGTGTAGGAGTCGGACTTGCCGATGGTGTAGGTGCAGGTGCACCAATAGTAATGGTAGTCGTCGCACTATAGTCACCGTATTTGTCAACCACAGTAACTTCATAGTCCCCAGCAACTAAATCATTAAATTGTGTAACACCAACATCACCTGTTGACCACACAATATTATACGGTGTCGTTCCCCCTGAAATGAATAAATTAATTGTACCATCGTTGACCGCAGATGTGGCGTCTGTTGATGTGTATGATAACCCTAAAGGGAATACCGTGAATATATTACAATTGTTACTAAGAGCCATTATCTATATTATTGTGATGTAATACAAACACTACACGTGTCATATATGGTTGATGGTGTCCCGAAAATATTACTTGTAGAAGTAGTATAAACATAACCTGCCTGCGGTCTATATGGTGAGTTAAACTGACCTACATAAGTCCAACAAGAACCTGAATACACAAACGATTGTCCTACAATTACTGATGGTACTCTAACTGTTTGAGATACCACACGTTTCGTCCCTGTACAAGCCGAATATACGTATACAATTGATTGAGAGTAATTAGAAGGTGTTGGTGTGACGGTCAAAGTTGGTGTGACCGTTGGCGTTGGTGTTGGACTTGCGGTTTGCGTTGGAGTTGGTGTTGGTAATGATGGTACTGTACACCCGCTACAACTTAAAGCGGTACCGTATATAGTATTAATCACGGAGTTAGATGAACCGTTTATATTATCTTGATAAGTTAAACATAGATATTCTTCACCTTCCGCACTTGTTATCTTAGCACTGAAAGTATCACCTGTTGTCAGTGCGGACCCAAGATATGACAATCCACGAGAAACATAATAATAGTTTGAACTGTTACAATCTTTTAATTTTGCAACGGTATCACCATCAAACTGTTGGTTAAAAACATTAAATCTTTTAGTACCTGATGTCATACTATGTTCTTGTACCTGCCTGCCAGTATGTATTACCCGACAATTCTAAATTTATGTCCCCACTCAGACCACTTACTATATGTAATTCAGTAGTCCCTGTATCTGAAAAGTAAACAGAATTACCCGTCCATGCGGAAATAGATAATTGTTCGGCAACTTTATCAATGCGGTTCGCTAATCCATAAATAGTTTGACCGTTATAATTTGCGCCAGCAAATACTAATCCAACAATCTTTCTTGTACCCGAAAAATCAGCAACTAATGCGGAACCAGAATCACCAGGGTATAGAGGATATGGACATATGGAACCTGCAGGGGTTGTTGACGCACTGGCGTAGAATCTGATACAATCAGTGAAATATATGGTTTCATTAACCCCTTGATTATTATATTGAATACTTACGGTTGCAGCAACTGACGATGCAAATAACTTCATATCTCCTTCACCTTTGGGTCCTGTTGAACGACCAGCACTGAATAAGTTATTTCCGTTAGTAACAATACTATCAATTTCAGCGGTAGATGCAAATTCTAAAGGTTGGGTCCATCCATTGATACCATATTGTCTATATGAAGTTGTTGTACTAATATCACTTTGGTTTACTGTCGTTAACGCTCCATCAACAGAGTTATATTCAGGAGTACCACTCATTGGTACATATCTTTTAACCAAACCAATAGAGTTTTGTAGTCCACTGTTACCACTTTCATTGGGTTGAGTTACAAAATTTTCATATATGTTTATTCTACTCCCACTACCATCAACATATGGCGCTAAAAAAGCGTTTTTTACCAATACATGATTATTAGAAACACCGACTAAGGAATTCGTATCTGTATCTACCGCTAAAAACCCTAAAGTCCCTACATAACTTCCTAAATTAGTATAATTTGTTACTGAAATACCACCTTGGAGGGGTCTAATCTTGTTTCTATTGGCAGGTGGAGTATTAATCCATGTATAAAAATCTGAAGGGCAATTCTCCATGAAAACGAATTCACCTTCTTCAACATCAGTCTTTAATATTGACCCGTCCACTTCAATTTCTGATGGTAATAACTCATCTTCAGGTATTTCTTCCAATGGTCTTTTTTGTTTTACTGTAAAAACAACCGCATCTTCATCTGTCATCTTACCACCAACCGTTTTCTTTGTAATAGTCACACCCACCACGTCCTCAGGGGTGATGTTATGGTAGTGTTTTGTCAAATCTCTTAATTGTTCGTTATTCATTTCTTACAAATTTGGTATAAACATAAATAGTGTTTCAGGTGGTTCAGCTGACTGAGTGACTGTAGGTGTTGGTGTTGGTGTCTGTGTTGATGTCGGAGTAGACGATGGAGGTGCCGGTGTTTGTGTTGGAGTAGGTGTTGAACTAGCAGGTATAGGTGTTGGTGTTGGACTCGTAACAGGACTATCACAACAGTTATCACATATCAAAGTAAGTGAGTATGTTGATGAAGAATACTGAGGTGGGAATATGAATGAATTCTTTTCTCCACATATTCTATAATCCGTTTCTACCTCATAAACAAATCCGTGAGAAAGAACACTCTCACCACATTTTTTATACCAATACTCAAACCATCCTTCATTACCCAATACTGAAACCACAAGATTATAAACACTACAACCTAACACTGATGGTGTTGATGAAGGTGTCGGAGTAGTAGTCGGTGTTACCCCTTGACTTGCAGAAACAGTAATAGTTGGTGTTACCGTCGGTGTTACTGTATCCGTAGGTGTTGTTGTTGGTGTATTAGTACTCGTAATAGTAGTTGTTGGTGTTATAGTTTGGGTATTAGTTATTGTAGGCGTATTTGTTGGTGTTGCCGTTGGTGAACCACCAGGTGTATTAGTAGGAGTCAATGAAACTGTATTGGTAATTGTTGGTGTTACAGTAGGTGTAGAAGTATTTGTTGGAGTTGACGTAATTGTTTGTGTTGGTGTTACTGTTGGTGTTGACCCAGGCGTCTCAGTAGGTGTTGCAGTTTGAGTTGATGTTTGAGTGAGTGTCGGAGTAACCGTAATAGTTGGTGTGATACTCTGTGTTGGAGTATTCGTCGGTGTTATAGTTGAAGTAACAGTTGGAGAAACCGTTTGTGTAACTGTTAATGTAGGGGTAATACTTGGTGTAACACCTGGTGTTTGAGATGGTGTTACCGTTTGAGTAGGTGTTGGTGTTGAAGTCTGTGTCAAACTAACGGTTGGAGTAACTGATGAGGTTGGAGTAACACTTGCAGTAATTGTCGGTGTGATACTCGTTGTTACAGATGGTGTTGGAGTGATTGATGATGATGGTGTAACAGAAACAGTAGGAGTTATTGTTGTAGTAGGGGTAATAGTTGTTGTTGGAGTCACTGTAGGAGTTGAACCAGGTGTTTGTGAAGGAGTAACTGTTTGTGTTGGGGTATTTGTCGGCGTTTGAGTTGCACTCAATGTAGGAGTTACGGTACTTGTTGGAGTAATCGTACTCGTTACCGTAGGTGTAATTGTTGAAGTAACCGTTTGAGTAGGTGTATTTGTTGGTGCAATACTTTGAGTTGGTGTAATACTCAATGTAGGTGTTACTGAAATTGTTGGAGTGACAGTAACCGTAGGTGTATTGGTTGGTGTTGACTCAGGTGTTGCCGTTGGTGAGGCTGTTATTGTAGTAGTAATACTCGGTGTGACTGTTTGGGTAGGAGTGATAGTCGTTGTTGGTGTAATAGTCGTTGTCGGTGTTGAAGTAACACCAGGTGTACCTGTTGGAGTTTGACTTAATGTAGGTGTAATAGATACACTCACCGTCTGTGTAATAGTCGGTGTATTTGTTGGGGTTTCAGTGACTGTTGGTGTAACACTTGAAGTCGGCGTTATTGTAGGACTTACACTCAATGTAGGTGTAACAGTCGTTGTTGGAGTCACAGTATTAGTTGGGGTTACAGTTATTGTAGGTGAATTCGTAGGGGTTACACCCGGTGTTTGAGACGGTGTTATAGTTTGAGTAGGTGTATTCGTAGGTGTAGTTGTTGAGGTTACTGTTGGTGTAATAGTAATTGTTGGTGTAATAGTTGCTGTGATACTCGGTGTCACAGAAGGGGTAATCGTTTGTGTTGGTGTAACCGTTGTTGTTGGTGTATTTGTAGGTGTTACTGTCTGAGTAGAAGTAATTGTTTGAGTTGGGGTGATGGTTGTAGTTGGTGTTATCGTAACTGTTGGCGTATTCGTTGGCGTATTCGCAGGTGTTGACGATGGAGTAACTGTTTGAGTAGGTGTATTAGTCGGTGTCAATGACGCACTAACAGTTGGAGTTACTGTTTGTGTTTGAGTATTAGTTGGAGTTATACTTGGTGTAACTGACGCACTAACCGTTTGAGTAGGCGTAATAGTCGTTGTTGGTGTTATTGACGTAGTAACAGTTTGTGTCGGTGTAATTGTTTGAGTTGGGGTAATAGTAGTAGTTGGTGTTATCGTAACTGTTGACGTATTCGTTGGAGTATTTGCCGGTGTTGACGATGGTGTTACCGTTTGTGTTGGTGTGAATGTAGGAGTCACCGTTGCGGTAACAGTTGGGGTTATTGACGCAGTTGGTGTTACCGATGCAGTAACAGTCGCAGTAACTGAAGGTGTAGGAGTATTTGTTGGCGTCTCAGTCTGAGTTGGAGTAACTGATAATGTAGGTGTATTTGTAGGTGTTAATGTAGGAGTAGGAGTAACACTTTGAGTTGGTGTAGGTGTCGGAGTTGGAGCAACAAAGATTACATCAACAGGGCAGGTACATGCTGAAGTGTTAACATTAGTAATACCCCAACTACTAATCACCTCACCAGGAGGAAGAATAGAATTAAAGTTATATTCAACTTGATGGTCACCTGAAGGCCATGTTCTTATACCAGAATAGGTAAACCCTGAACTACCAAAGATATAACCACTAACCTCATAATCACATAAGGATTCTGCAGGAATACTAAGAGCTGAATCAGTCCAAAGTTGTAACCTAATCTTATCACCTTGGACCACATAACCCGAAAGATATTGTGTTGTCTGTGGACACGTTGCTGACGGAGTAACAGTCTGAGTCGGTGTTGCCGTCGATGTAGGTGTTTGTGTTGGAGTGACAGAACTTGTTGGTGTAACACTCTGAGTAGGTGTTACCGAGATTGTTGGAGTAACGGTCGCGGTTATGGTCTGTGTTGGTGTTACCGTCTGAGTCGGCGTATTCGTTGGAGTATTTGCCGGTGTTGACGATGGAGTGACTGTTTGAGTTGGTGTGAGTGTAGGAGTAATGGTAGATGTCGTCGTTGGTGTTATAGAAGCTGTTGGTGTTACTGATGCGGTAATTGTTGAGGTGACTGTCGGAGTCACAGTTGATGTAGGGGTAATAGATGTTGTAGGGGTCACTGACGGAGTCACTGTCTGTGTCGGAGTAATAGTTGTTGTTGGAGTAATTGTTGTAGTTGGAGTTATCGTAACTGTTGGTGTATTTGTTGGTGTATTTGCTGGTGTTGAAGATGGTGTAACCGTCTGAGTTGGAGTATTTGTTGGTGTAATTGTTGCAGTCACAGTAGTAGTAACTGTTTGAGTTGGCGTATTAGTAGGGGTAACTGTCGCAGTGATTGTTGGTGTCACAGTTATTGTTGGTGTGATACTTGCGGTTGGTGTTACAGATGAGGTAACGGTTTGTGTTGGGGTGATACTCTGGGTAGGTGTAACTGATACCGTAGGAGTAATAGTCGTTGTAGGAGTATTTGTTGGAGTAATTGCTGGTGTTTGAGAAGGTGTTACCGTCTGCGTTTGTGTGATAGTCGGTGTTACCGTAGAAGTCACAGTAGGACTAACAGTCTGTGTTGGAGTATTTGTGGGGGTATTTGTTGGAGTAATTGTTGGCGTTACTGTTGATGTTGGAGTCACAGATGTCGTTGGGGTTATAGAAGAGGTAACCGTTTGAGTAGGTGTAATCGTCTGGGTCGGTGTTACAGTATTAGTCGGCGTGACTGTTATTGTTGGTGTATTAGTTGGTGTTACTGCAGGTGTTTGAGAAGGAGTAACAGTTTGTGTTGGAGTATTAGTTGGTGTAACCGTCGCACTTACAGTTGGGGTTATAGTTGTTGTCGGAGTCACTGATGCAGTAACCGTTGGAGTGACAGTAACTGTCTTAGTTATTGTAGGTGTAACTGTTGGAGTGACAGAAGCCGTTGGAGTAATAGTAGGAGTAACCGTTTTTGTAATCGTAGGTGTTAGTGTGGGAGTTACTGATGGTGTTTGTGTTGGTGTTGGCGTGAATTCAGCAGAACAAACAACTCTTACATCATCAAGGAAGTTACCCAAACTAGTTGCAGTCGTAGAACTGAACATCAGATTCAAGTTAGGGTCAGGAGCAGTGAAAGTAACATACCTTAAATCCCATTGAGAAGTACTACCTGTAAATTCAGGTCCAATGAATTGTATACCATTAGTTGAACCAGATATGGCAACTCTCAACCTATTTGCAGCACCACTTCTACCGCGATGTGCAAACTGTATCTGATAAGATTGTGATTGGATAGCATTAAAGTTCTGATACAATGCTTGTGAAGCGCTGTTCGCAGCTACCTCAGCAAAATAAGTACCCTGATAAGATGGGACACTTTGGAAACCATTTCCCCATATTTCAATCTTATTATCACTGGCAGTCGTTTCCCATGCTTGAATACATGATGCATCAAATTGACCCGAATTACCAGCGCCAGGTGCGGTACACCCATTTACAAAGGTTTCAAATCCTCCGTTGGTTAACTTACCACATGGTTCAGTTGGTGATGGTGTAACTGTTTGAGTTGGTGTCACTGTTAATGTAGGAGTTATTGAAACTGTTGGAGTGACTGTAACCGTCTTAGTAATAGTTGGCGTTAGTGATGGACTAACAGACGTAGTTGGAGTAATTGTTGGGGTTAGTGATGGTGTTACTGAAGTTGTAGGTGTGATTGTAGGGGTTAGTGATGGTGTTACTGAAGTTGTAGGAGTAATAGTAGGAGTGACTGTTGGAGTTCTCGTTGGACTAACAGATGTAGTTGGCGTAATAGTAGGAGTTACAGATGTAGTTGGACTAATCGTTGGTGTCACAGTCGGAGTTCTAGTTGGACTAACAGATGTAGTTGGGGTAATTGTTGGGGTTAGTGATGGAGTTATAGAAGTTGTAGGTGTAATTGTTGGTGTTAATGATGGACTAACAGATGTAGTTGGGGTAATTGTTGGGGTAAGTGATGGTGTTACTGAAGTTGTAGGGGTGATAGTAGGAGTGACTGTTGGAGTTCTCGTTGGACTAACAGATGTAGTTGGCGTAATAGTAGGAGTAACAGATGTAGTTGGACTAACTGTCGGAGTTACTGTTGGCGTCTTAGTTGGACTGACTGATGTGGTTGGGGTAATAGTAGGTGTAACTGTTGGACTTACAGATGTAGTTGGCGTTATTGTAGGTGTCACAGTTGGAGTCCTTGTTGGACTAACAGATGTAGTTGGTGTAACAGTTGGAGTCCTTGTAGGGGTCCTTGTTGGACTAACAGATGTTGTTGGTGTGACAGTTGGGGTTTTAGTTGGTGTCTTAGTCGGAGTCTTTGTTGGTGTTTTTGTAGGCGTCTTTGTTGGTGTTACAGTTGGTGTTGGTGTAGGACATGTACACTCACCGTAATTACAAATATCCTCAATCCAACTACCTGCATCAACAAAAATATCAGGGGTACCAGTTGAATTTGTTACAATATAGTAACATTTATTATTACCAAATGGATTGATAACACCATCACCTTGATACAAAATAGTACCCGCTTGAACAGATACTATTATGGTATCATTTGAATCACAACAATTCGCCAGTAAATATTTGTTGATTGCAGGTGAAGAAGTTGGAGTTACCGTTGGTGTCCTCGTCGGAGTACGAGTCGGAGTTCTCGTAGGCGATGGAGATGGAATCGCTGGTGAAGATGTCGGAGTAGGTGTAGGTGGAGGAGCAGTACAACACTCTTCACAATTCCCATAACAGTCACCCAATGCAGTACAAATAGGGTCCCCACACTGATTCCCTTCAATGTCAACATCTGTAACTTCATAACAACAACTGTCACAGTCTTGAAGTCGTATTACCTTACCCGTGAGTTCCTCACAATCACCTACACAGTCAACCGTAACCCTTATCCACGTACCACCAGGATACGCAAAGGAACATGAATCACAAGAAACACCAGGACCATTACAAGGTCTTATATTTAAACAACAGGTAATCATTTACAATACTCTTAACCTATAAATAATCGGTTAAGTCCTTTTGTATCACGATTCTTTCCTTAAACTTCCGTCGTAATGGTCAAACCTATCGTGCTCTGTTGGACTTAGTAATAATATACCTGGATTGATGTTTCCTTTGATGGTTTCTTGAAACATATAAGACATCCATGTTTGTTCAAATGGTCTCGCCCATTTTTCCGTCAAGAACATTTTTTTATTACCACTACGAGTCACCACTTGAGGCCAGTTACAATAATAAATCTCACCGTGAGCATATGGTATTCCTTGGAAAGAATCCACCTTACTGATATTAGTAAGAGGTGCGTTAGGGTCTAACCCCTGAACAGGTAATTTGGATTTATTCGGCCAATGTTGTTCTCTGAAAGATTGTGGGACATTGTACCAAGCCCATTGAACTCTATTATCACCGTAGAATTCGGTGAATGATAACTTTAAAAAGTCAAAGTTATTTTTTTTCACAATTTTTAATGAGTTTCTGTACAGGTTTTTAACATACCTATTAAAACCATTTTTACATACCTCACCTTTTTTAGGATAAAAGAACATATCGTCCTCAAAGAAGAAGTAAAAATCAAACTCTCTTTCCTCAGCATGTTCAGCAACCCACTGTCTACCACCACAAATACCCAAATTATCTTTTTTGACATATTCCATATCATACTCCTCCGCCATTTTTTCATACTCCTCAGAAGTTGATAAATCAGTTGAATTATCTAAAAGGACCCACTTAGGTTTAGTCACAAAATCATTGTCATATTGTTCCATTGATTTGATGAGAGTCCTAACTTGTTTTGGACTATTAAAAGTAATCACATAAAGACCTACATTGTTAACATCCAAATCATTTTTAATAACCTCAAATTTGAGCTCATCAAGTGCTTTATGTGTGTTGTTTTTGACATCCTCAAAGAACTTATTTATTAAACCATTTCCCTCAATTGGGAAGTATTGATAATTTTCAGGGTAACGGTACAACAATAAACTAAATAGTGATTCTTCAGTTCCCATGTAACCTTCGTTAAGGGTAGACTTCATAAGACCATAGTACTCATTATTAAAGTTACTAATATCTTCTACGGGTCCTCCAAAGAATCCTCCTCTACAAACTTTATTAACTTTTGAACCTGCAATATTATTCATCTTATTGATTTCAAACCCATGAATCTCCGTTGAAGTCTCATAAGGGAAGGCAACAAAAGTCATTTTATCAATCTTAGTCAACTTATCTAAGACTCTATCGTGAGTAAAGTAACCCAAATGTACTGTATTTGTAATACCGGCATCCAACCAGAATAAATGAGTAGAATCAAACTTATCCATAATCTTGGCATCGTGTAACAAATATGGTTTTGACATTACCAAAGGATTATACATATCCAAACGAGCTTGAGTTGATTCACCTAACCATGATGCTTGAGCAATCCATTGAGGGTTTGTTCTTATCTTTTGGATTGGGTCATAAAACTCTCCCTTGAACCATTGTTGACTACGTGTGATAAACATGGTGTTCTCTTCACTACGTCTTTCAAAGACATATTCTCTTAACTCCTCTTCACCAAAAATTATCATATTGTATGGTATCTTTAAGAAGTCATCAAATTTCTGTAAATAATGTTCAAAACTACGCGACCAACCCTCTGAAAGTTCATCACGTTTGATATTCCACAATCCCGTAACTAAAGTTATACTACTCACTATATTTTATATTAAATTTTGTTTATGAAGAGAGTCTGTCTTCCGTTAAACAACATAAAGTAACCATCCTCAATCAATTTTGGTGTTAACAATGCGTCCTTACCACCATCTTCAATCCTAAAATCAGTATCGTCAATTAAAATCAAATGTACCTCAGATAATTTGTCTTTTACTACATCATAAGCCTCCAAGTGTCTCTGTCTGTAACCACCCGTACCAACATCCCAACCATCTAAGAATAGAATATCTATGGTACCCTCATAATTTTTCAAATATTCAATACCATCCATAGGGATATGGTAATTGAAATTATCAGGTTTTGTTCTACCAATGTTCCCAAATGACCATTCAAGTTGTTTGATACAATGTTGATTGATATCCACAGTATCCACTTGATATCCCTCTAATGACCATACGATTGAACCATGACCATCATTACAACATGGAGGTGAAACGTATTCATTCATATCTCCCTCGTAATATTCCAAACATTTTTTACTGAAAGCCAAACGAGTTGAACCAATCTCAACCACATTTTTTAGGTCCAAGATTCTACCAATTTCAGCAGCCTTTTTAAGATAAGGCCCCGGTTTACTTCTTTGAGTGTCGTGTTGAGGACCCGTCAAACTTGTCGTATCCCAAAATTTCTTATTTACCTTAAAATCATAAACAGCCTTGAATATCTGTTTTCTCTGTTCTGTACTTATTTCCACCATGCGTCATCTACTATTTTTCCTCCATAATTATCAGGGTAACATTCGTTTTCCCATCCTTCCTCATCTATATCAACATAGTAATCATCAGAAGCGTTTAACCAAGGACGACAGTCCCATAATCTTTCAATGTCTAATGTTGACACAAAATCATCAATTTCAATATTTTCATCATTAATAAGACCAATAGGTTCCAAATTAGTGATACCTACAGACTCAAAATGGTCATGGAACTTGATATCATCACCAGCTAATCTATTACCCACCTTCATCCACTTAGCGGGTATTCCATAAGCATGCGCACCAATGACACCATGAAGACAAGTCGCAACAATCTTCTCACAGGATAGTACCTCATCAATAAACCCTTCAATTTTAGAAGGAGGAACATTAGGGTTAATCACAATCGTATTAGGGAATTGCTCAGGGTTATTAACAATGTGATTCCTAACCAAATCAAAATCCATAATATGTGGAATAACACCTAACTTATTTGTTTTTTCAATCGTTGGGTTATACATCTTTGGTAATAACATCGCAGGGTCACCCATAGCAACATTTGTGGTATCAACTCCCGCATCCACCAACTTCTGCATCGTTCTTGGTCCTCTAACTGCCAAATAATGTGCATTTGGCAACGCAACAGTTTTATCATCAATAATACCAGTACCCCAAACGATACTATCTTTTCTATTTCCAATACCTAAAATTGAACCAATCATCAACACTTTTTTCTCCACTGTGTGGTGAGCAAAAATGAAAGGTATGTCCAACTTTTGTAACATATATGGAACACATGTATCACCGAAGTTTGACCATGGTGAACAGTTAACTTTAAATCTCTTATCCATTCTTATTTATATTTTTATTTATTACCAAATAAAATGTCTTTCTTTTACCAAATTGAAATTGTGTTCAGCCCAATCTTCTCGGTAAATATGTTCATCCTCTAAGGTATAGAATTTATAATCATTATGCCAATTAGCATCGGGCTCATTTGTAATCGGAATAGACTTCACTAAACATGCCTCCCAAAATCTATAGGTCCATAAAAAAACACCCGTATCTCTATGTTTTGGTACCATCGCAGACGCACCCCCTGGTGCCAACGTGAATTTTGACTTAGCCAAATCCTGATAATAATCTTTATTGAAAAGATTATCGGGATAATAATTAGTGGGGTCATTCGTTGGATGGATAAACTTATTCTCAGCAGTTGTTTTGATTAGTGAGTTAGGTTTATCCCAACTCCTTAAATATTCCCTGTGTGGACCATTTATAGTTCCCAAAAAAATATAATCCAACTCTTTTGTATAATCTAAGTTTTGAACATCATCTAAGAATGACTTAGGAAAAACAAAATTGTATTCCTCATCACCATTATAATTCAAAGGAGTTCCATGGTTGATTCTAAAACGGTCTTTTTCAATACCCTCTTCCAACAACGCCCTCTCAAAAAGAAGCTCCTGTATCGTTATCATACCAAATATTTTTCAAGCTCTTTTTCTAATGGTGGTACCGATTCTTTTCTCCAATGATTACAACCTTCATTTCTATTTTCAGTCACCGAATGTTTTACAACAGGGAAAGATTCAACAACACCATATTTTCTCCACTCGTCTTGGTCTTTGTGTTTAGGGATATAATCGGTTTGACCCACCATCTTAGTAATACCGTTCATACCCATATATGCAGATATTAAATGGTCATCTGCCCATCCTCTACCGATAAACTCTTCATTAAAATCTTCACCGAAAAAACTTCTACGGTAAGAAACAGATTTATAATGTTCAATAATACCCACTTTTACATCCATATTTGGACCAATAACAAACCTATCTCTGGCATCTCCAAATCTTTCTCCTTGATTATTCAAACCAGCAAATCCCCAAACCACTTCGTCATTTTTTTCTCTTAATCTTAAATGTTCTTCAATCAAACGACTTTCATATACCAAATCGTCATCAACAACAATAATCAATTGATTAGGGTCGGTTATTCTCTCTACCGTTGGGTACAATTTAGTTGACGGACCATAATCTTCCGTTCTAAAAATTCTTAATTTTTCTCTACCGTTAATATTATTCAACCACTCAGGAACAATATATTCTTCACCTGTTTTTTTATTGGTATGAGGAATGTTAAAATGTATCTCACAATTCTCATACTTCATATTTAATAAAGAATATATCACCCTTCTAAGACCTAAAGGATGGTCAAACGACAATCTTTCAGGGATTGTCGTCATTGTTAATATTACCTTCTCTTTTTCCATTATAATCCACCTGTTAGTCTATCACACCATCCTTTTGACGTTGAGTAAGGCCAAACAACCCAATAAGCCGGTTTTTCAGTTATGTTAAATTGTCTCCAAACTTTACAATACCCATCAGGGTCATTCATCATTCGGTCAATCTCTGCTCTATCAGCATCCTTTCTGTAAATAGTGTTGTCTTCATAATCGTGGAATGCCACAACCCAATATTCATAATCTTTTTCAGGAACTTGGTTAAAACTAATATCAATACAATGTTTATAAATGGTCGCAAAACTATCCAACCACAATTCTTTAGATTCAAATGTATCAATACCTGGATTTGGTGGATAGTTTTTATCCAAAGTGTATTGTTGTACACCTCTTTTACTAAATTTCAATCCTGAGAATTCTTCATATTCTTCCAAAGACCTTACAGGACCAAAACCGTATTTACCTTCGTGACCTTCTTGAGATTCACCGTCCATACCAAACAACTTTCTGTTTGTTAAGTGTGATGTGTTGTTTTTACTTACCCAATCTTTGTCGTCATCCCATTGTTTTGTTCTACCTTTACGAGTGTATTCGTGCCAAATCAAGACTTTGTGTGGGTGGAACATATCATAACCCCATGTGAACGCTCTTGCTGCGATTGAAATCTCCTCACCATGGAAATAGTACTCAGGGTTGTGTTGTACCTCCTCACTGAATTCACCCAAAGTGAAACAGAAGTGAGCAGAATAGAATCTCGCAGGAACAGGAGTATCCAACTCTTGCCATGATGGAATAGTCTCAGGTAAGAAGAACACCGCACCTTCAGGAATAAACCTATCAAAAGCCATTCTCCATGGTTCTTGAACTCTCGCACCAGGGTCATTGTCAGGGTCAAAGGATGAAACATAACCTGTCAACAAAGGTTTTGGAATACCCATACCTTGAAGTTGTTTTACCATTGCTATCATCTCAACATCCCAATCCTTAGCAAATCTCATGTGTGAGTCAATCTGTAAGGTATACATCTCACCATCATACAACTGCTGAATCTGATTTCTCGCCCAACATGCACCCTTAGACTCTTCATAAGGTACATCTAAAATACGGAATCTTTCATCATCACGGTACTTATCCAAATTATCAAATCCATCTTCAGGATGATATTGTCTACAAATCCCTAATATAACGTTTTGGGGTCGCTTTGCGTTTTTTAACATATCTTCAATAGTAGGAACCAATTGAGGGTCACGATATGACGCAATCTGTACGAAAATTTTCTGTGCTCTTCTTGCCATAATTTTTAATGTTTGTATTAAGAATAATCAAGAATTATTTAAGATAAAGGGATATTTATAGATATGAAACTACTTAAAACAATAAAAAGATTAGTTAAAGAGTCAGAAGAAAACTTGGACCAAGCAATACAAAATAGCGCAACTCCAAAAGAAGTTAAGGCTCTTGAGGAAAGCTATACAGAATCGTTAAATCTACTTTCACTATACGAAAGTATTGAAAACGAAAAAGAGGACTAATTTCTTAATCCTCTTTTTGTCATTCTTTATATTTTATTGGGTTTCTATTCTCTAATATTCAACCGTAATCTTTTGAATATCTTTTCTTTCCGCTTGGATGAAGTAGTAACAATCAATCTTATTACTGAATAAGTTTCCATTTCCGATGTAAACTACGTTGTCTTTAATCTCTTTTACATATAAGTTTTGGTGTGAACCTACAGAAGTTAATTGAACAGTGATACTATCAGGGTCAACCAAATCTCTCCAGTACTCAGGAAGTTCAATTTCTTTGTCATTCAATTGTCTACCTCTAACATAAACACCGTGTTCAGGTCCCTCAAGGTTACCATGTTTCAACCTCATACCTTGTTCTTTCTTCTCAGGGTTAGGGTGTGGAATATCAAAGGCTTTTGATATGGCGGTTAAGTTACCTTGAGCATCAACTCTAAATACTGAAGCCTGACCTTGGTCATAACCTTCAACTAAGTTAGGTGCTCCACCGTTTGCAAATAATTCCAATACGTTTTGGTAAGAATCGTCAGCTTCAATGAATACCCTTGTAGTACTATTGGTAGTAGTAGTAGATTTGTAGAATTTAGTATCATCAGTACCTGTAGCACTGAACTGTAAATCTCTACCACCTTGACTTACTGTTCTCGTACCAGCTAAGGTACCATCAGCAGAATAGATAGTTAGGTCATCATTAAATCCTGAAAGGTTAATATTACCTTTAGTAAGTTTCTTTTGTACGTTAGAGGTATCAACCACTGCGAAGTAATCACCATCACCATTAGATGTTGAAGTTGTCAATTCTGAAAGGTCAACCGCAACTGTGATATTACCACTCGAAGTAATCGGTGAATTAGTAACATCAATCAAAGCACCTGCAGTAATACCTACAGATGTTACAGTACCTTGATTATTAGTGAACGGTAAGGCAGCTACCGTATATTTCTTAACATTGTTAGAGGCGTCACTAACAGGGATATACATAGACGTCGTAATATCACCAGTACCTGTCCCAGCAGCGTATATGTAGTTGTCAGTACCAGCATAGTCAAGTGCGATATCATTGGCATTCACTTGGATACCTGTACCGGCACCCACATTGAGAGTAACTGAACTACCTAAAGATACTGAACCTCCATTTGCTAAACCACTACCTGCGGTTACAGTTACTGATGAGTTAGCCAATGAACTATTTGGTACATTTGATAGACCTAAGGCTATTGTACCTGAAGATGTGATAGGTGAACCCGAATCCACATCAATACCATCAGAACCTGAAATCGCCACCGAAGTAACGGTTCCTGAAGTATTTGTAAATGGTAAATCAGATACCAAACCTTTCTTGACATTATTGTCAGTGGCATCATGATAAATAATAGTGTCTGTAGTAGCAATTGGAGTACCTTCTAAATCCGTCGCTGAATCAATAAAGTTGTCAGTACCTGCGTAATCTAAAGATATTGTCCTGTTAGATGCAATAGTACCACCACCCGATAAACCTGTTCCCGCAGAAATACTCACATTATCGTGGTCCACGTTTCTTGAATTTGTGGTATCCAATCCAACCGTGTCAGCAGCAACTGAAATACCTGTACCAGCACCTACATTGACTGTAACCGCCCCTGATGTACCACCACCTGTTAGACCGTTACCTGCCGTGACTGCAGTGATATCTCCAACATTTATTGAACCACCTAATGAGACAGCAGAACCATTAATAGTGATTGATGAGTTGGATAAGGCTGAGTTAGGAATTGAGGACCAAAAACCTGTAATATCTTGAGCCGCACTACCATCGTTCAACTCTAATGAAAGTGTACCACTGGTAAATGTACCACCAGTCACATAAGTATTAACTGAACCTGCAACTATCAAGTCTATAGTATCTGTAGTTGAATTACCCGCAATGGTAACAGAACTATCTGATGATGTGAAATTCAAAGTTCCACCTAACGGTACCACAGGGTCTGAACCTGAAGGTGCGTTAACAGTGAACGATGAATTGGATAATTTAGCATTTGTTACATTCCCATCAGTAATTTTTGCCGTGGTTACTGCATTTGTTGCTAATTCAGTCGAACCAACCGCACCTGATACGATTGACGCATTCAGTGTGAAGTTAGCAGAACCATCAAACGATACGTTACCTGATAAGTTCGTACCTAATGTCAATGTCCTTGAATTTGCCCAAGTATCGGCTGATGAGGCAGTACCATTAACATCACCTGTTAAATCACCAACAAACGCTGTTGACGTAACTGAACTTAACCCCCCTAAAGTTGTTGAAGAACTACCCAAACTAATTGAAGTAGTACCGACAGTTACTGATGAATTAGCCAATGAACTGTTCGGAATATTAGAAAGACCTAAGGTTATACTACCACTTGTCGTGATTGGTGAACCAGCATCTACATCAATACCATCAGTACCTGTAATACCTACAGAAGTTACAGTACCACTATTGTTTGAGAATGGTAAATCTGAAACAAATCCTTTCTTTACATTATTGTCAGTGGCGTCATGATAAACAATCGTATCACCCGCCGCGATTGAAGTACCCTCCAAATTTGTTGCTGAATCAATGAAGTTATTAGTACCTGCATAATCAATAGCCACACTATCGGCAGCAACACTAATACCCGTCCCTGCTCCTACATTGAGTGTCACAGAACCTGAAGTACCTCCACCTGTTAAACCGTTACCCGCAGAAACTCCTGTTATGTCACCCACATTGATTGAACCACCCAATGAAACCGCAGTACCATTAATAGTGATTGATGAATTGTCCAACGATGCGTTTGGAATAGTAGAGAAAGAAAGTGCACCTGAACCATTTGTTAATAATACAGTATTCGCAGACCCATCAGATGTTGGGAAGGTATATGATTGATTGAATTGAATCACACCTCCCGTTGATATACTCATCTGAGTGGTTGCGTTTGTTTTCAGGAGTAATCCTGAAGTACTACTATAATTAACACCGTTTAATGTTGCCATTTTATATTGTTCTTTCTCTTTTTATTTTTTGGCTATGGGGGAGGGTTAACTCCCCCAATCATATCTAATGATAAATACTTTTCAAATAATTTATAGTGTATAAATTAGATTACTTGTACCCATCCGAATGATTTATTAATGTACACACCTTCGTCACCGTCAGTTTGATATACCATCAAACCTGTCGCTGGTGAACCGATTGCACTTCTCTGAGCTTCTGTCATCCTTGGGAATAAGAAACCTTTCGTTGTTGACGCAACCTCTAAGACTGCCGTTGCATCAGGTGCAGCTACCCCAATGCCGACAGCACTTTGTGAGTTATCAACTGAAAGTACCGTACCATCTACTGTAAAGTCACCACCTGAGAACGCTAATGAATTACCACTCTGAGTAACTGTTCTGTTACCTGATAAAGTACCATTAGTGTTGAAGATGTTCGTGTTTACAGAAGCACCGACTGTAATATCAATAGTATTTGAACCAGTACCGTTGATTGTTACAGAAGAATCTGAAGACGAGAATGTTAATGTGTCTGAGTTAGAACCAGCCACTGGGTCTGTACCTGTAGGTAAGTCAATAGTCTTGAAGATATTCTGTGAAGAACCTAAATCAGTGTTAGCAATTGTAAAGTTAGGGTAAGTTCCCGTTGCTGAAATACCTGAACCTGAAGTCAACACTACTGTTTGGTCCCACTTATTCGTAGTACCAGTATCTGAGATATCATCAGCGTCAAGAACAACAACACCTGTTTGACCGTTAACCGATTCAACAGCATCGTCACCATCTACTCTCTGCCATACCGCTCCATCATAGATTACAAGGTCACCAACTGTGAATGTAATACTACCACTACCCAAGTTTTGTGTACCACCTGTTGCCACACGGTACGCGTCACCTGCATCACCTGTACCATCAGCTAATGTTGGAGAGTTAGCAGCTGCATTCCAACTACCTTTATATTCAAATACTGAAGATGGTAATTGAGATGTTGGTACTTTACCGTTAGCGTCAAGAGAAGCGTAACCGTTATTTGCACCTTTTTCTGATTTGAACTGTACTGTAGCAGTATCAAGACTAACTGTCATTGTATCAGTGTTAGTACCAACAAAGTCAATACCTGAACCACCGACAAAGTTCATAGTATCACCCAAACTAATTGTTTGGTTAACACCTGAATCACCTGCCAAAATAATCGCCGAATTCGTCAATGAACCATTACCAATGTTAGTAATCGTATTGTCCGAACCTGAGATAGTTTTGTTTGTTAATGTTTGAGAACCACTCAAAGTTGCAACTGTATTATCAATTGCAATTGTCACTGTACCTGCCGATTCAGTGGCATCAATACCTGTACTACCGTTAAAAGTAAGTGTTTCACCTAAAGCTATTGGACTCTCATTTGAACCATCACTTACAGTGAATGTTGAATTCGCTAATTTAGCGTTTGTTACGTTAGCGTCAGCAATCTTAGCTGTTGTTACCGCCGAGTTAGCCAATTCTGTAGTACCTACTGAACCCGCTACGATACTCGCATTCAATGTAACATCACCTGAACCATCAATTGACACAGAACCTGAAAGGTCAGTACCTAAATCAATCGTTCTTGCTGATGCCCATGCAGATGCAGTATCAGCATTACCTGTAACATTACCTGTTAAGTTACCAACAAATGCAGTAGATGTAACCGAAGTTAAACCTGCCAATGTAGTTGATGAAGTACCTAAATCAATTTCAGTTGTACCAACTGTTACACTGTCATTTACTAATGCTGTATTTGGAATAGAAGTCCAAATATCACCTACAGTGAAAGTGTTGTTAGCATTATTCGTAAATGTAATAGTTCCTGTAGAGAAAGTACCACCTGTAACGAATGTATCAACACCAGCACCTACTGTAATGTCAATAGTACCTGTTCCTGAGTTACCTGTAATATCTACAGAACTATCAGAAGAAGTTAAATTCAATGTACCACCTAAAGACACTACAGGGTCAGTTCCTGCCGGAGCATTAATTGTTAATGATGAATTTGCAAGTTTCGCGTTTGTTACGTTAGAGTCAGCAATCTTAGCTGTTGTCACAGCCGAGTCTGCCAATTCTGCAGTATCAACAACACCAGCATCAATCGAAGCAACCAAAGCAACGTTACCTGTACCATCAAAGTTAATACCTGATGCCGTAATGTCACCTGAGATTGAGAACGACCTTGCGTTTGCTAAAGCAGTTGCACTATCAGCGTTACCTGTAACATTACCTGTTAAGTTACCTGAGAATGCCGTAGATGAAACCGATGTTAAACCTGCCAATGTAGTTGATGAAGTACCTAAATCAATTTCAGTTGTACCAACTGTTACACTGTCATTTACTAATGCTGTATTTGGAATAGAAGTCCAAATACCATTAATAGCAACTGTGTTACCATCGTTTCTTGTTAAGGTAGCTGTACCATTAGAGAATGTTGCACCTGTAACAAATGTGTCGTCACCGTCAATACCTGTAATAGTAATATCTGATTCCAAACCACCGTTTATACTTAATGTGATTGTACCGTTAGAGTACGAACCACTCGTAATGAAAGGTAAATCAATTGGTGAAGAACCAATCGTACCTGTACCTGCCAATGCAATGTCCCATGCACTGTTGTATGTCACCGCCGTTACCGCTTGAACTGTTAAGTTAGAGGTATCTCCATCAACATCTGTTAAAGTAACAACGTTATTTGAAATTGAACCACCAACTAACACATCGCTGCGATAAGACACGACACCATTTGCGTTAGTCGCCAAGATACGTCCATCCGAACCTGACGCTAACCCTCTTACTCTCAATGGAGTAGAAGTAGAACCAGAAATATCAACCAAGTTTGTTGGTGATAAAACACCAAAACCGTGATTACCGTTTTCATCAATAACTTCTCTTTTCGTGCTATTGGTAGTAAACGTTAACGTATTCCCAGAACTATAATTTAATCCGTTTGCCATTGTCTTAAATTTTTTGTTAGTTTATGTTTAATCCTTAAAAAAGGCTTATAATACATTCACCCACCCATTAGACTTATACATGTACATACCTTCTTGACCGTTTGCATCGGTATCTGTACAGTAAACTAAAAGTCCTGGTAGTGGTGAGTTTATAGCTAATCTTTGTACCTGAGTCATCCTTGGTATCAGAAGACCTTGATTGGTACTCGCTAATTCTAATAAAGCACATACAGGTGTTGTCGTGCCAGTACCCATAGATACTGAACCTCCACTGAATGTGACACTGTTTGAGTTTTGGTCAATAACTCTATTACCATCCAACTGACCGTCTGTGTTGTAAATATTGTCAGAAGAGAATGTAATCCCTGTAATACTAACAGAACCATTAGTATTATCATTTAATGTAATCGTACCGTTTGAATAGGTACCCCCAGTAATTTCAGGTGCAAAACCACCAACATTAAATACTGTTTCATCACTCATACCTAAGGTAAGAGTTGTTGGAGTATATGTTGCCCCAGTTAAGTAAGTATCATCAGAATCTAACCCTGTAACTGTAATGTTAGATTCCAATCCATTATTAACACCTAAAGTAATTGTTCCATTTGAGTAAGTACCACCTGTAATAAATGGTAATTCAGTCCCTAAGTAAATCAAAGTACCTGAAGTGGTACCTGTCAATCCCCAATTGTTATATTCCAATCCTGTGATTGCGTCAATACCAATTAGAGTGGCATTTCCAGCGTTATCGGTAACCGTTAAATTATTATTATTCTCAGTAATTGTCTTAACATATGACCAACCTCCAGCACTTACGTTCTGACCATCGTTTCTACCCAATGTTAGGATACCTGTTGATTCTGTATATGTCGCACCTGTGATGTAAGTATCAGAGTTTACAGTGGTAAAACCTGAAACCGATACACTCGAACCTAAATTGTCCGACAATGTAAGTGTTGAACCTACTAAAGTTGCACCTGTAATAGATGTCAGACCAGTAATATCAACATTACTATCATTATTAAGACTTAACCTTAAACGACCTTCTGAGTTATAGGTAATAGTACCCCCTGTGATGTACGTATCTGTTCCACCACCTGATGTAAAACCAGTTATGTTGATAGTACCTCCCGTATTATTATTTAAGGCTAATGTTCCTGTCTCTGAAGTGTAAGTACCACCTGTAATTTGCCAGTCAGTACCCCAGAAGACTCTCCAACGAGCGTTGTCTCTTGTTACACCACTGACGCCCTCAACAGAATCGTCTAACCACGCATCAATAAAGGCAGTACCACCTGTTGTTGATGTGGTGACTGTAGTACCGAAGTCAGACTCCTGTGTAGAACCACTAGCAGCACTCCAAAGGTTCTCATAATTTGGAATTGTATATTGGTATGTTCTTTCTGTTTCATGAACATAAACCAACATACCTAATCTTCTACGTCCTGATGAAATATTATCAGAATTAAGAGTAACCGAATCAGGTAAGAATGGTAAGGCTCTTTTAGAATAAGTAATTGGTATGGTATTACCACTATATTCTATAGTTCCTGTAGAACCACTAGGAACAGTATATGAAAGGTCATTCAAGGTATATACTTCCATATAACCACCAATCTGTAAAACACTAAAGTTTGTACCAAAGTTAACGTCTCTTGCTACAGATTCCGCACCCGTTAATTGACTCGCAGAAATTGGATTTTTATATACTAATGACATTATTTTATTCTTTTATTATAAATAGTTTTTTTTATGAGGTTAGCCTACACTTCCACCTCTAAATCTTAATTCAGTACTACTATTGTTTAGACGTAATGATGTATCAACATATGTTGTGTACATTCTGTATCTACCGTTAGAGTATTCAGCGTCAGGATTAACAGCACTGTACCCGTACCATGTACTTGTAGTTGATTTAGATTCAAATGAACCTGAACCTTGTTTAACATCAATAGCCGTAATTCTATTTGAAGTACCGTTACCACCAATTGACTCATCAGGAATGAAGAATGTGTACCATGCTGACTCACTAATTGTACCTGAAGAAACAATTACCTCATCAAATAGATATTGTCTATCACCACTCTGAGGAATATCAACACTTACAATTGATGGTACACTTCCTGAACCACCATTATCAGCGAAGTATCTCATGTAGTTTTCAATTTCTTGATTAGTACTTGGACCAACATTAGATGAATACCAGAATCCATAGAACCCTGAAGTACCTTCAGTTGCCATATAATTAGCTACATCCAAACCAATAGCATTTGGTTCAATCAATAGATAAGCAGGTGATGCTAATTGAGGACTAGGTGATACCGTTGGTGTTGGAGTACTTGATGGTGGTGGAGGTGGACTTGATGTAACCGATGGAGTTACTGTTGGAGTTACCGTTGGCGAAACTGTTGTAGTTACTGTAGGAGTAACTGTTTGAGTCGGCGTAACCGATGGAGTAACTGACTGAGTAGGTGTTATAGTAGGAGTAGCCGTTTGAGAAGGAGTTACTGAAGGTGTTGGTGTATTTGTTGGAGTTACTGATTGTGTCGGAGTATTTGTAGGAGTTACCGACGGGGTAACTGTCTGAGTTGGAGTATTTGTTGGTGTGACTGAAGGAGTAACCGTTTGAGTTACCGTCGCAGTCACTGATGGGGTTACTGATGGAGTAACCGATTGTGTTGGCGTATTTGTAGGTGTAACCGATGGAGTTACCGTTGGAGTTATTGTTGTCGTTACTGACGGAGTCACTGATGGTGTAACCGATTGTGTCGGAGTGTTTGTAGGCGTTACTGTAGGTGTTGGTGTTGACGTACCACCAGGTGTTTGTGTCACCGTTTGAGTTGGCGTATTTGTTGGTGTCACTGATGGTGTAACAGTTTGAGTTACCGTAGCAGTAACTGACGGAGTCACTGAAGGAGTGATAGACGGAGTAACAGATGGAGTTACCGTAGCAGTCACTGATGGTGTTACTGAAGGAGTAACAGATTGAGTTGGAGTAATAGTAGGTGTTACTGTTGATGTTGGTGTTGGTGAACCTCCAGGTGTCTGAGTAACAGTCTGAGTAGGAGTATTTGTTGGCGTTACCGATGGCGTTGTAGTTGGTGTAACCGTTACTGTTTGTGTAGGAGTTACAGACTGTGTAGGAGTATTTGTAGGTGTAACCGAAGGTGTTATCGTAGATGTTGGTGTAACCGTTACTGTTTGTGTAGGAGTTACAGACTGTGTAGGAGTATTTGTTGGCGTTACCGAAGGTGTTATCGTAGCTGTTGGTGTTGGTGAACCACCAGGTGTCTGTGTTACGGTTTGTGTTGGTGTGACAGTTGCCGTAACCGTAGGTGTTGCCGTTGGACTTCCTCCTGGTGTCTGAGTAACAGTCTGAGTAGGAGTATTTGTTGGAGTTACAGATGGTGTTGGCGTAACTGTAGCGGTTGCAGTTGGAGTGACTCCCGTAATACTTGGTGTTCTGGTTGGTGTTGGAGTAACACTTGAAGTAACCGAAGGTGTAGGTGTATTCGTCGGTGTAGGTGTCGGACTAACAGCAGTAACAAATGGTGTTTTGGTTGGTGTAACACTTGGTGTGGGAGTTACTGTAGACGTTGGTGTAGGTGTTGGACTACCTGAGAACTCATATTCTTCGGTCACATTAAAGTTGGTACCAGGAGCAACCCCATTAAAGGTAAACCCACTGAAGATTACATTACTTCTATCAACATCATCATAATTTTCTGTGGTTGCAGTCAATGTTGTTGAGCCTGTGGTTGCTCCACTTAAAATATTAATTGTCGGATTAAATGTAACATAGGTACCATCTCCTTTACCAACCAAGTTGGTGAATACGATAGCCAAATTTGAACTTTGTCTTACATTGGATGTTGCGGTATATTTTGCAATAATAGAACCTGGTTCATATTCCGCAACTATCTCAATTACCTCAGTTGTACCATATATAATAATTTGTTTGGTTACGGTTTGGTCACCACAACCTGGCTGATTGTTTTCAAAAGTAAGAGTGTATTGTGTACCACCCGTGGTTGCAGGGAAATCATAGACGACACCCGCAACCAATTGGTCACGAGTCTGACCCGTCAAAATCGGTGTTGTAGATGTTGAGCCTGTATATATACTGAAGGGACCAATCGCGTTTGTTCCCAATGTTAATCTTAATACAACCTGAGCCATTTAATAGTTTTAATAATAAATAGTTTATATTCTATAAATTACACTTGTAGTCCCTTTACTTTTTATTTTCTTTTCCTTTATAAATAAAAAACCCCTCCGTAGAGGGGTTTTGTATTCTATATACTTTTAATCACATTAAATTGGGTTAGGTGTGAATGAATAGTTAATAGTAATATTACTACCACCCATCGTAAACGTTTCAGAATCAGACTGGGTTCCATCACTAACCCCTACTATACTCGGAACACTTTGTCCCGAAACTGAACCATTAGCCTGCACTGAATCATAAATTTGACATCCTGCACCTCCCAAAAATGTTGCTTCAATGTCATATGTGATAGAATCACCTGGGTATGCATAAATTGTATCAGTTGAATCATTACCACTACCCAATGCACTATACGACGATTCAAGTGTACCGTTCACATAAACATCTGCATTACCTCTAGCACACGTATCACTGTTATAGTTAATTATAATCTCTAACGGAACAGGTGATGATGTTGGTGTTACTGTCGGTGTCCTTGTTGGGGTTCTTGTTGGTGTCACTGTTGGTGTTGCCGATGGGTCAATTGGTGCACATCCCGTTCCACATGCTGTTACTTGTGTAACACTTCCTTGAGTACCACTTGTAAGTTGAATTGAACCTTCTCTGAGACATACTGTTTGAGTAGAATCATTTGGTTGTACTGTGAAATTAGGAACAACTGTTCCATCACATTGAGTATATGTATATGTTGCACCTCCGAGACCAACTTGACTTATTTCATATACATAACAAGCCGGACAACTTGTAGTTGGTGTTACTGTTGGAGTATTAGTCGGTGTCTTCGTCGGTGTCTTCGTCGGTGTCTTCGTCGGTGTTACTGATACTGTTGGTGTATTAGTTGGTGTCTTTGTAGGTGTAACTGATGGAGTCGCCGTCTGTGTTCTTGTAGGTGTCGGTGTAGGTGATGGACAGATATATTCAGCCAGACAGACTCCACAGTCACCTCCTTGGTATACTCTAACTATAGTATAATCAGGGGAACCAAAGAATATGTCTGCCGTCTGTACAGCATAACATTGTAGACCATTTCCTATATCTATTACAATTACATCACCAGGATTCACTTGTGAAGTACCTCCAATTCTCAGAGTTGGTGTTGGCTGGTCATCACAACAACTCACTAATACAGATTCATATTGATAATACTGTCCTGACGGAGTCACCGTTGGTGTTGGTGTTGCCGTTTCTGTAGGTGTCGCAGTTGGAGAACCTCCTGGCGTCTGACTTACTGTGGTTGTCGGTGTAATCGTTGGAGTGACTGACGCTGTTACTGTTTGTGTTACAGTTGGTGTAGTTGTTGGGGTATTTGTAGGAGTTTTTGTTGGTGTTGATGTTGGTGAACCTCCCGGTGTCTGTGTAACCGTAGCAGTAGGTGTTGTAGTCGGTGTAGTAGTAGGTGTTGCCGTTGGTGAACCACCAGGTGTCTGTGTAACCGTAGCAGTTTGCGTAACAGTTTGAGTGATTGTGGTTGTCGGCGTATTTGTTGGTGTAGTCGCTGGTGTCGCCGTTTGAGTAACGGTGGCTGTAGGTGTTGGACTAACACTAAACGTTACAGTATCCTGAGTAGAACAAGGTGAATCCGCAACAATTATATAGATATTATGAGTGTCATCATCCACAAATGAATACCCAGCAATTAAGTCAGCACGGGTAACACCCGAAACCACTAAATTTACCGCATCCACCGTAGTATGATATATGTCAACTGTAGTAATACTTGTACCTACCGTTGTACCTGTTAATGTTACCGTTCTATTTGCCATTTTTTTAAACTTATTTATAAATATATCTTTTATTTGTTTTATACTCTACCCCGCATTAATACCTTAACAATTATTCATTTGCTGATTAGTAATAATAACGCCATTACTATCTGTCACCACATAATAATAATCGTCACCTGTGGCCGCACCAACACCATTATAGTAGGAGTAGATGACATTAGATGCTACTGCATTTTTATTATTATAATCTCTAATCACAGTTCCTATCTGTGGTGTAGAAGTGTCAATGTATTTTACTGCACCACCAAGTAAATAATCAGTATTCGGAGTCAGGAATGTACAAATCGCGTCATTTACCCCCACAAAAGTACCAATAGAAGTGTACCCTGTCCATCCAGTACTACCACTTATACCATATTGAAAACTAAAAGTATTTAGAGGTGTTTCAGAAGGTGTAAGTGTGGGTGTAGCTGTTGTTGTTGGTGTTAATGTGACTGCCGGTGTACCTGTTGGTGTTGGTGTATTCGTTGGTGTCGGTGTTATAGAAACTGCGGGAGTTGTTTCTGTTGAGCCATCTACTACCAATATACAATCACCAGAATTATAAGAACCCTCAACAACTAATGTACAATCACCAGAATTATAAGAACCTTCAACAACTAATAAACAATCACCAGAATTATAAGAACCCTCAACAACTAATAAACAGTCAGCCTCTACATATGACCCCTCAACAACAAGACTACATGATAATCCTGATGAAGATGTTGGAGTAAGTGTTGGTGTTTGTGTCACCGTTGGTGTCGTACCGTATGATTGAGTCACTGTTGGTGTTTGTGTCACCGTTGGTGTCTGTGTATATGTTGGTGTTAATGTTTGAGTAGGTGTAGGTGAAATATAAATTGGTGTTGCAGTAAAGTCAGGTGTTGGTGCAGGAGTACTTGTCGGTGTTTTTGTTAATGTTGGTGTAACAGTAAAGGTAGGTGTAATCGTTGGTGTTGGTGTTGCTGGAACAAAACTACAATCTAAATCGTAGTCAATAACAACGTCAATAGTAACAAAATCGTTACTATTACACTCACCTGTAATTTTGACAGTATTGTTTATTGGGTCCACATCAACCGCAGATATACCTGTGAAACCACCAATAACAGTCTCCAATACAGACTCCCATAAGAAATCACTCGGTACGTCATTTAATGTGTATCCCGTATAGAAACTATCATAAGCATTTTGTGAACCGTAAGTAATATCATAGTTGAATACCGCACTTACCAATGTACAACCACTAACACCTAAATCATCTAATAAATCAAGGTATCCTTGATTAAGGATTTCATAAAAACCATTTTTCTTAACCGTAGTAGTTGTAAACTTATCACTACAAATCTCAACAAGTGGGAAAGAACCAACTTCCTCTGCAATTCCAGTTACATCGTAAAATGCAGTATCCTGACAACCATTACTATCAGTAACAGTAACGGTATATCTACCAACTGTAGTTGCAGTTACGGTCGTACCTGTAGAACCATCGTTCCACAAGTATGTAAATGGTGCGTCACCACTTAAAGTAGTGGCACTCAATACATCATAAGTTGAGTAACCACCTGGCGTTAGTGTGATAATTGCATTCACACCTGTTGTTCCTGTTACGTTAACCGTATCAGTAACACTACAACCATTACCATCAACCACCTGAACAGTATACCCACCTTGAGATACATTGTAGAAAGTATACGCAGTTAATGTTGTATCAATAATTGACTGACCATCTGAAAGAATATAGTCTAATGGAAGTGTATAACCTGACCCAACTTCAACATGAACAACACCATTGTTTCCACCACACGTATCCCCCGTTGAGGTTACCGTAATATCATAAACAGGTGTTGCACTGACCGTAGTTTGACCCGTATATTTACAACCGTCATTTGTCTCAACAGACCAATCATAAACATCAGAAACTAAATTGTTAAATTGGTATTGTGATTGACTAACAGTAACAGATGACGAACCACCAACGGTCTGACCTGTGTATCCATACGTATACGGACTTGATGTTCCGACTACTGTGAGTGTCAACGCACCCAATGTATTACAATTAGTGTAATCTAATCTCGCACTTACACTTGTGATTCCACCTAAATCAGCAATATTAACTTCTTCTGTTAATGTACATCCATCCGCATCTGTAACAGTAAACTCAAAATCACCACCTGAACACCCTGTAAAGGTGAATGATGTATCAGAAGTGGTTGCTCCATGACCATTCTGTCCTAAGTAAGTGTAAGGTGCCGTACCACCACTTATGTAGACAAGAACCTCTCCATTATTACCCAAACAAGAAGTTGGCGTGACAACATAGGATAAAAGACTCATAGGTGGACCAACACTAACCGTACCACTCTTTGTCAACTCACACCCATTAGCGTCTGTAACAGTAACCGAATATGAACCACCCGCCAAATTAGTTATAGTAGAACCCGTCTCCCCATTTGTCCATAAGTAAGTAAACGGAGAAACACCTGTCAATCCAGTGACAGACATGGCACCCACACCAATCGCACAATATGAATTACCTGTGATTGCAAGACCAAAATCAATTGATGTCGCCCCTGAGACTGTTACAGTGGCGGTCTGAGCGGTTGCACCTCCATAATCTTCAACAATTCCATAGTATTTACCATTAGGTAAATTATAGTAATTAACAGGATTTGTTGGACTTGTTACTGTACTGTAGTATACACTATCTTTATATAGGTATACCAAGTAAGGTAAGGACGAAGAATCCCCACTAATACTTACATATCCATTTTCCAGACCACAAGTAGTACCTGAATAATCAATATCAACATCTAAACATCCTTCAATAATTACGTTTATGTAAATTTCATTGTTTACATCACCCAAACTGTCATTCAATCTGAAAGTGTATGTTCCAGCCGAAAGACCTGTCCATGTAAACGGTTGGTTAGATGTAGAACCAGGTAAAGTACCAGGTAAAATATTGTCAATAGTATATGGTGGGACACCTCCTAATGGAGAAATTATAATTACACCACCATTAGCATCATCACAAGTACCTGTTACTGAGAAATTGTAATCTAAGTCTCCCTCATCACAATTTTGTGTTGCAGTGACACTATTAACTGTCAACCCTGAATAATTGTAATTGGTATCAACGGTAACTGACTCACCCACACTCTGTCCTGCTCTATAGAATCCACAACAATCAGTGTAGAAGTATGTACCAATAGTTACCGCCTGAAAACAATCTCCAACATCACTTGGAGAAGGTGTAAGTGTTGGTGTTGGTGAAGGTGTAGCATCAGGTGTTTCACTAATCGTTACTGTCGGCGTTAAAGTAGGTGTTAGAGTATTAGTTGCGGTAATTGTAGGAGTTAATGTCTGCGTTGCGGTTGGAGTATTTGTAGGTGTTGAACTACCACCAGGTGTTTGAGTAATGGTAGTCGTTGGCGTTGAAGTAGGGGTTAGAGTATTAGTAGCAGTAATTGTAGGAGTTAACGTAGGAGTTAATGTTGGTGTGTTTGTTGGAGTGTTTGTAGGCGTTGAACTACCACCTGGAGTCTGACTTACTGTCATTGTCGGTGTTAAAGTAGGTGTTAACGTAGGAGTTAATGTATTAGTCGCAGTAATTGTTGGGGTTAATGTTTGTGTGTTTGTTGGAGTATTTGTAGGCGTTTGAGTAATGGTAGTCGTTGGCGTTAACGTTGGTGTCAAAGTTGGTGTAGGTGTAAACGTAGGTGTAACCGTTGGAGTAAACGTATTAGTCGGAGTAATTGTAGGAGTTAAAGTGTTAGTGGGCGTAATAGTCGGCGTTAACGTATTAGTAGGAGTTAACGTAGGTGTCAGAGTCGGTGTTAATGTAGGTGTTACAGTAGGTGTTGGACTCGTTCCTGAACATGTCTCACTTTCACAATTATCAACATCAGTAGCAGTACCGTTAAAATTGTATGGACCTGTAGCCCCACTAGCTGGTGGTACAAACGTATAACATCCAGTAGGTATATTAGAGTCATTCTCAACATGAATAGTACCTGTTGTGACACCCATATAGGATGACGGGACTACACTATATATTGTACCTGTAGTACAACTTTCTAAAAATAAATCACATTCATATGCCGATGGTAAAGAATCACAATCCGCATAATCTGGTGTAGTAAAGGTAGCAACAGGAGAGGCACTTGATACGACATCAGTAAGTACCCAAGCTGCACTGTCATATATTACAACAGTTGATGCAGAAAAATTATCTAATTTGATAGAAAATGTCTGAAATTCTGAAGGGTCACAACACTTATAGAAATACCAATTCGTATTTTCCACACAAGGTGCAGGGCCATTACTTGTAATATCCAAATAATGATACCCGCCTTCACCATCAGATTGGTAACTACTAATCACAGTACCAGCACAACCACAGACTGTCTGTGTTGTACCAGAACTTACACTGACAACTTGTGTTAACCCACTACAATCAACATAGGTGGCACCCAAACTCGTAGTCGCTCCAGTATTATCTAATACAATCTCAACACAATCATTACCAGGTGTACAATACGTCGTAGAGGTATAATCTACTGTACACGCACTTACCTCAGTAACACTTGTGGTTGAACCTGAGTTAGTAATAGTAAACCCATCAGGATAACAAACACAAATAGTTAAACCGGACGTTGGAATCGGTTTGTTAATCACATTATAACGAGGTATACCATCTTCACAGACAGTGGCGGTCAGTGTTTCGTTAGCATTTTCAGGCACTATTTCAACAACGTGACATCCACCGTAACAATCATTACCACATAAATCTACGTTTGTTGGGTCTCCAATTGTGACATTATTTGAAGATACTATACTACAGTAACAAAACTGGTATGTCTCACCCGCAGGAATAATATGATGGTAATAACTAGGGGAGTATGTATTTGGTGGCGCATTACACTCAATAGTCCATACCTCACCATCAGCGTCCGCAGGTGCAGTAAAAGTATTTTCGTAACATTCAGTACATAAAGTACCTGGTGTCGGCGTAGGCGTAGGAGTGGCCACCGCATATATAGGAATACCATTGAACCCACATCCGTGACCTTGAGCGGCCCCATTTACTTGCCCATAAATTCCTGAAGTAGTAAGACCTGAAATTCTAAAGGCTGCCCCTGTCAATGAACATATACCACCAGCACTTGGATTTGTAGTCCTACAAAAATCAATACGATAACCTTTTGTCGCATCTTGATATGCCGGATATGCTATCGGTCTTCTTAAATCTGGGTCCGTATTTAATGGGTCACCATTAGAAACCACATATAATGTAGTATTATCCACAAAAATACCATTAACAGGTCCATCAATATCGTAACTATAATTGTTGGGTTGTATGTCACCAGGATTACTTAAAGAAGTATATCCAGTGTATGCTACCAAATATCTACTTGGATAAAGAGCTTTATCCTGTGTAGTAATATATACTGTATCATGAACATTATCATAGGTAATATCACCATCTACATATAACTTGTTACTATTCCACGGACTTAACATACCAAACTTGGTAGTTGATGTCGCAGTATTCGTTGATATATCTATCTCTATAATGTCATTAGAATCCGAACCAACAATAAGTGTTGTTTCATCTACAACACCCAAGCCATTCATGAATGCACTACTCGGTATACCTGTAATTTTTCTAATATAGGTAGGTGCACTACTCGTAGTAGTTGCGGTATACTCAAATAAGGCGTTTTTCTGACTGTTTAATAACCAAATATAGGTCGCGTTAGTAGCGTTATATGAAGCAATATCAGTACACCATATATTGTTACCACCGTCAGTTGAGGTAAACCATAATGTCGCATCACCAGGGTTAGTAGCTTGGTCCATGTAATAGACCTTATTGGAATCATTAAATAAAATAATACAACTAAGATTCGCCGCCATTACCCACAGTTAATTGTTAAGTTTATACCCACACTCAAAGTGATAGTTTTATCAGTAAAGTCAGGACTACATCCTATATTACTGAAAGTGATTGTATTTCCATTGATAGTGTAGTTTAGACCGTCTTGATATAAATACTGAAAGTGTGTATTTGCTGCACCCAACCAATCACTATTAGATGGTGTGTCTGATAACCCGTAACCCGTGTAAAATTGCTCTTGTACTAATACACTAGAATCTAATCTCAAGTCTATGTACCACTCAGAAACAATACTATTTAAATCACAATCTGCAGTCGTGTAACCACTTGCACTTACCATTGAGGTAACTTGTTGCATTAAAATTTGATTAAAAGAACTTGAAGGATAGAAGTTACAATCAACCGTCTGTGACGCACATGTGTAATCCCACAGTGGACCATCAATTTCTGAAGGTGTACAAGGAACCTCAACAATTTCACATCCTCTCTGAACCCTATATACGTGGTTCTGTCTATGGAATACAGAGTTCACCATCTTCTGACCACCTGACCATAAAGTAGAGGCAGGAATTACCTGTTCCACTAATCTAATCCAGTAATCACCAATACCATTGGTGAAGTCAATCATCTTTTGATAAGTGTACTTATTAGATGGTATGTTTACTGTGGACTCTGAAGTAAGGTATTTCCAATACAACGATTCCAAAGTAGGATATCCATGAGATGTCTGACGGTTCCTAACATTAATCATGTTTTTATAGAACGTCTGAGCAAACTCAAAGAACGTCTTTTGTTTTGGCTTAGGGTCAATAACCGTCCAATCAATCCCACCAGGTGTTGGGTATGGAGAAGTTAATCCCGTAGATGGAATTGGGTAATTGTATTTCCTACTCATGTCCCAAATATCATATTCAAGACCCTGGCCCATATTAAGGTATAACTCAATATTTTTTCTATTCAGTACTAATCTCTCATCTGAAACGTTATAATAAGAATTAAACGCACCACTACTCTTTCTCGTACCCGTAGTATCTTGAGCCCACGACTTAAGGTTATCTTTGATTGAAGTCAAATTATAACCCAATGTCATATCAGGAAAATTCCTGTATCTATCAAAGTATTTTTCACCATACGTGTACGGTTCCAATTCTGTTTGAATATTTGGATTCTGACCTGTAAATACAGAATTCACTAAATCTAATTTCTGAGGTGCCCTATGTTTTGGTGTTTGTTCATACCAACCTGAACCCATCTCAAAGAAGTAATCAGAAGTAAACGTTGGGTTTTGTGGGTAACCTTCATTATCCACAGGGTAATCAGCCCTTTGTGAAGTAACAAAACTAACTTGAGATGAAGGCGTAAACGCAGTATAAGTAACACCTTTAATTTTGTAGGTGTCGTTTTGTTGTAATACAGGTAAAATATCTAATTTTGTACCACTTGATAACGAGTTAAGTTCAGAATCAAATTGTTGAATGTTAATTGGACCATCCGCCATGTATATAGTCTCATTGAATTCAATAAGGGCTTTAGGTGCACCCACCATTCTCATCAAAAACTCAACTGATTGTCTCGTACCTTTTGTTCGGTATAGGTATCCTGAGTTTATAATAACTTTTCTGTAGTATTCGTAGTTTAACTCACGTGGTGTTTTATTTCTATCTTGCCCCTCATAAACAGGTGCTTGGAAATTACCGAAAACTGAACCTAAAAAGTTCTCATTTGTTATAGGTGAGTTATTAGTATCAAAACCAAGAGTCTGTGATAAGTTTTTAAGTAACTCAGAAGGAATATCATTTTTAGGAATATAGTTTACCGAGTTGATATAAGCTAAACCATCAATAAATTTCTTAGTTTCATCAAAACTTCTACCATATATTTGTAAAACCTTCTCTAATTTTTGGTCTGAAGTATCAAAATCTTTGAGTGAACCTGAAATCAAGAACCTACTAATAAGATTGGTCTTGAAATTATCCATAACCAAGGCAATATCATTAAGTTTTTCAAGGTATCTATCGTATTTGATAGAAATAATATCCAAGTTCCATATACCATCCAATGGCCATGTCACTTTTTCACTTGAATTGAAGAAATTACCATTATTATCTTCTCTCGGCAATGTAAATGACGCAGTATATCTTGGGGTAACCAATCTATTTAACAAAAACTGTTCAACCTCATCAAAATCTTGAGTGAAAACAACCTCAGTTTCGTAATCATTAGGTTTTAACAACAAAGTTTCTGTCGTTGTCGTAGAATTGAACGGTTTACCCGCCACTGTTACTGTAATTGTACCCGCAGATAATGAAGATGATGAGACAAAATCACTTAATTTGTATTCTGTAGTACCAGTTCCAAGGTATAAGGAGTATTTTAAGAAATATCTTGTCATATTCCTCAACGGATGGACCTCCATAGGTCTTAATGACACATTTCTATCAGCATTAGTACTGTAATCAATATCTAATGGGTTTAGAATACGAGTAACGTCAATATCAAAAGTAGTTTCATCGTCAACCGCATCATATGATATATTACTTGCAGTGTTTGCAGTACTATAATCAGTAAATGTTTGATTTACTTGTAAAGCCGCGGGGAAATGGTTAATAATCTTTAAAACAGAAGCCGAAAATCTCTTTTGTAGTGAACCATACAAAGAGAAGTTAGTAACATTAGAAATATCGTAATTTGGATATACACCGTACTCCTCGGCCTGAAGTTTTCTTGATTCCTCAAGAGACTCAACATCCATATTCTCTAACGTGTAAGGTGTTGAGAATACACCAGTATTGAAGGTCCTATTAACCTTTTCAACAACTGCAGTTGTAAACTCAAAATTACCTTGCGTTAGACCACCACCATCTACTATCTGAAACCCGACCAAGTCGGGTGAGAAGGTATCACTACCAGCAGGAGGTGCTGGTGGGTAACGATATTTCTTATTACTTGCCATTAATCAATCACACTATTGAAATTTTTACTGAAGTCAATATTATCACCTCTATCTTGACGTACCTCAAACAATAGGTTGTTAAACTCATCTCTGATTTCAAATAAGTTATACTGTTTGTAGATATTGTTAGATGGGTCATAAAGCGTGTAAATACCATCTTCAATACTCTTAGTTTGATTACCGTAAAGTGCAATAGCGAGAGTGTCAATATCGTGTTCAGCCATTTCAATATCTAATGTGACTGGATTGAAATACGTGTTTGTGATAATAATATCTTGGTCAGGCTGTCCAATATATGGAGTCGCATTTGGTTTGTTAGAAGGTGCACTTGATGGTGACAAAGTACAGAACATTAAATCACTACCATTTTCAACATAACGGTATCTAATAGATTTTTGTGAACTATTAGTCAAGTTAGTTGTGACTGGTTCACAGTAAAATGATGAAGTAATGATTCTGTAGAAATTAGGAACCTTTGTACCATCGTCATTTAAGTATTCCACTCTAAAACCTACCAAACCTTGAGCAACAAATTTATTTCTATACTGAGCTTCAACATTATTAAGGTCTATAATAATACCTTTTACATTAGGTAATGCAGATAAAACACCACAATCTGTAATTGTTGCCCTTATCTCTGCAGGTCTAATGTAAAGGGTGTATATCCCAATTTGATTAAACTCAGTTGATGGTAATGTTAAATTGTACATACCACCTAAAATTTCATTTGTATTTCCACCTGTATCGTTGTTGTGGAAATAAGGCGTTAATATAGACGCCGCATCTAATTTTTTAAGAACAAAATCTTGAGTTACGTCTCTACTCGGCGTGTAATGCATGATGATTTCCACATCTTCAGGAGACATATCTGCTGGTCTTGTAATACCGTAACTTCCTAAAGCCATTTTTTATTCGTTATTAATTTTGTAGAAACCATAACCATATCTCGTTAAGTCTCCTAAGTTATCAACCTCACCCAACCTTTCTAATCCTTCAAATGCTGAGTTCTTGCCTCTTTCAATAAATACCTCACTCTGAATTTCTGGTGAGGAAACCATGTCTAATAATACTTCTTGTTTTGTGATTGCACTAACTGTTATGTTATTGGATGTAAAACCTGAAGATTTTTGTATGTATAATGTAGTCCCGTCAGGGTAGTCATAGTAACTAATATTATTAATTGTATATGCAGTGTAATCACTTGATATCGTATCAATAACACCATAAACCTGACCATCTTTGAAAATAGGAACATTTGTTGCATATTTTACTTTACCGTAACTCGCAAGACTCGTCAACAAACTATTAGTAAAACCTGTAACTAAAAATGGTACAGAAACATAATTTGATGATACCTGAGAAGAAATGTTGTTTTCTGAATCACCAGTAAAAATAAAATCATAACTCAACGGAGTCCCCGCCCAACTACCACCTTGGGGTGTGAAAGTTATATTACCCTCAGGATTTGTAATAGTAACACCCGTCATAGGAACACTAATGGTCTTTTTGACCTCAGTGACCCCCCATGGGTTTGTTTGTGTAATGGTGATAGTAAAGTCAGAGGCAAATGGATAAATGTGTGACAGGTAATTTGGAGAAACACTATTAATTTTTTGTGTTGAACTACCGTCACCCCAATCAATCACATAATCAGCTAACTGTAAAAACTTCTTGAATTCTTTATCAGAAGTATTATAAACAAACACCTCAAAAGGAGAATTTGGATTACCCGAATAAATAAAATTGTTTACCACGTCTTTTTGTAAGATGTACCCATCAAAAGGTGTATAGTATCCCAAATCATTGAAGCTATCAGTGAATACAATAGGTATGGTTAATCCCGTAAGTAGTGAACTCCCGTTAGTACCACCACTCAATATCTCACTCATCCCTGAATACACACCAAAGGTATTTCCACTAAATGTTTCTTGGACGATGTCATCTTTTAATACCTCAGGAGATATTAAATAATATGTTCTATCAGCTTTCATTATGGATTTACATATTCATAAAATTTTATTGGGGTATCCGTACCTATTCTATTACCACCTAAGGTTTCAATTCTATAATCATAATTATCGTAGTCCACTTTAACTTTGTAGTAGAACTTATCTGTTTTATTAAAATTAAACTTATCTGAAAACCCCCCTTGTGGTGTATTCGTCATTCTCACGAACTGACCTGTTTTTGCGTTAAAGAACTTACATGACATATAGAACTCATCAATATTGATGTATTCTCTACTCTTTAACCAATACAAAAAGAACCCTTCCTTATCTCCCACATAATCTAATTTGTAAGTTGGTATTCTCACATCAACTGTTGAACTATATAATGTTTTGGATGTACTCTCTCCTTGTTGTGTTGGTAAGATGATTGTTACATAATTTTTTTGACTTTCAATGTTTGGTGTATCATATAAATCCAACTTAAAGAAACTATTTTTGAAAGAGTTTGCGTAGTAATACATTTCATTAACTGTAAAACCCTCATCTTCATAATCACTCACATAGTCATTAGCTGTTGCGTTTGCAATATCAACAAAAGCACCTAAGAAATTAAATTCGTAATTGATGTCATATCGTTTTGTAGTCCCACTCAACCATAACTGATGGTCAAATCGTGTTACCTCAAAATCTTGTGGAGGATTAACCACACGATTAACAACTTCGTCTTCGTACACATCAATTGCATCATCTCTGCCCGCCATATCCCAAGTTAATTCAATTGGAATTTGAACTTTTCTCTCTGTACCGTTATCTGAAAATCTATATCTATTCACAATCGTCGTTTAATGGTTGGATTATACCTGTAACTTTTTGGTTCAAGTTACGTCTCGGTGGCGTTTGTAAGAACATTATATTGGTGAACGGGTAGTGGGCATTATTCAAAAATGGATGGTCCACTCCAACACCTTCCTCATCTATATATCCATAACTATAAAGGTCTCTCCATCTCCATTTACCATCAAAGTCTGAGTAAAAAGAGTAGTTAGGTATATTATCAACCTCACCTTCAACCGCCGTCTCAACATAGTTAGAGAAAGTTCTAACCTGAATCTTATGGTGTGGATAGTACATATAACCTAACGGTAATTGTGGATTGACACCTGTTTGAAAATGTACAGAATTATAATTGTATTTGTGTACCATAGGTGAAATAACTTCCTCTTTCATTTCATAGTCGTTCCACTCACAAAAATCACCCATCATTTCATCTCCAACATTCAAGTCTTTATTGTAATAAAATGTCTGACCATTAACTTGGTAAGAAGACACACTCAAATTATCCTTATTATTTGAATTTGTCTGTGACCACCATGGGTCTATCAAATTAGATAAAAAGTTAAAATCCCAACCAATATTTAATGCAGTTGTATTGTTTTGGTATGGTTTATTAAACCAACCCATATAACCCTTATTGATAATGGTAACAAATAACTCAGTTAGAGGTCTATCTTGATTGTCTTTATACTGTGAAATATCAATATCCTTTTCAAATGTAAAACCAAATGATTGACTACCATTTCTTACAGAAACTCTTTGTACATTGTTTGGTGTTAGTGCAGAATATTCTAATTTTTTATTATTGTTGAATGCATTATTTTCAAAACCCATCCTAGTAAGATTGTAGTCTTTAACACTAGTCAAAATCTTATGCCTTCTCACATAGTATTCTGAGGTAGTTTCACCTGTATTTGACCTATTAATAACTCTCTTGAGAGTACCCACAACACCATCACCAAAAGTGGTACCCGTGTATCCTAAATCTATTATAGAAAATATCTTTTCTTCTGAACCGTAATTCTCATCACCTAATTGATAAACTTGGAAGAATCTTTCTCCATTGTAATCAAAGGATAATTTTACATATTCTCCCTCACTTAAATTATGTTTTGTACCACAATAAAAAGTAATTAAAGGTTTACCATTATATTTTGTTTTATTCATAACAAATGGTACCCCATCACTAGCTTGAAATATTGTTGACGCACTAAATTCTTCATTATAATAAGTCATCGTTTGTCCTGTGACATTCTCAAACGCATAACTTAAGTATGTTGTCCAATTGTAGGTAAATGCACTTTTTGAGACAAATGCTTGGTGTCCATCAATACCTGAAGTTCTAAAAAAGGTAAACTCACTAAATTGAGGATAACCCCTCCATACATTTGTACTTACCGAGTTAACCTCATTGACATAATACAAATCATTCTTGAATGGTGTGTAATTAGTACTACCAGTGATTGTATTATTGAAGATATTATTTATTTTTCCCGTAACCCTAAACGTTGAGCTTTTCTGTCTTTCTTCATTAAATCTCTCGGCAAGGTTAATCAATACAGTCCTATCACCATCAACTAATGTTCTTCTATCACCGTTGAGACTAACCTGAAGACCCACATCCTCTGTTGGTGCACCTTTATACCTTAAATCACTCGGTACTATTCTTATATTGTTCGGTTCCTTACTCATAGAGTTTCTTGATTAAAAATGAACTTATCAATATATCTGTTCATTGAAGATGCACCTTTCTTCAATCCAAAGTAGAAGAAATATGGTGAACCTGCGTTGAACCTATTTTTCATCGGATTTGGTTTGTTTGGTGTGACCTCAATTTGATTACCAACAATGTTAGAATTGTAAATGTAACCTGGTCTTTCTGATGATGGCATTGACACATTAGTATTAAAAGTGTCAGTTGCATTCATTCTGTCTACCGATTGGTAATTGAATGAACCAATACCGTCCTGAGACTTTTTACTGTACCAATCATTAACCTGTAAACCAAATATCGTACTACCACTACTAATAATCTCCCATTTGTGGTACGGGACCTCTTGGTCTGTGTGTCCATAGTTGTCCGACAAATACTGAGTAACGGTATCTTGGAAGGTAAATCTACCAGGACTAATCATATCTCTACTAACAGTGTCAGCACTGAAGAACACACCTAAAACAGGGTCATAGACAGTCCTACCATTTGGTAAAACTCGTTGTTCTCCAATATATCTAATTTGAGAATCGGAGTAATTTGTGCCCAAATAGGGAACAACCCCAAACTCAGAATTAATACTTATAAGTTGACTAATATCCGCATCTAATCTTTGATTATCCCTTGAAAATAATTTTTGTATTGAACCGTCACCAAAACCTATGATTTGTTCCCAAAATCCTGATGCTGTCAATCTACTAATTGCAAATAATTGTATTAAGTCTGAAGTATCTTTATATGACGTACTTGAAACCTTATCAATAATGTAACCTTGGAAATCAGGGTTATAACAAATTTCTTTTGTAAATAAGTCTCTTGGACCCATATCCATAATCGTTGTAGGGTTACCTAAGAACTTCTTATTCGCACCGTTAGGTCTTCCAATAATATTCACCAACGGTGTATTGTCTCTACCAATAAACCTAAAACCTACAGGGTTACTAGAGTTATACGGTGATGCTCTATAGAAGAAAGAGTTTGTCTGTGTTTGGTATACTATAGTATCTTCACAATACACATAATCAGGATTAGTAAGGAACTTAGTGTCATTTATGTTGTTTGAGTATATATTATTTTTTTGGAACGCAAACATATATAATGAGCCGTTTATCCAGTTATTGACAAAAGTTAAACTGAGTACATTATTACAAAGACCAAACATCATCCTAAATCTTGACCTCCATTCAGCAATAGATTGGAAATCTTCTCTGATAGCAAAGTTTTTAAGAAGAAGGTAGTAACAACCACCTTGTAATTTTTCTATCTCTTTTTTATCACTTAAGTAATAACATCTATCGTCTTTTGGTAACACACCAATGGTTTCACCGTTACCTGAGTAACATTCCAATGGAACCATACCTTCACAAGAGAAAGTTTGATTAATTTGTGTTGCGATTGCACCTGCATCTTCATTAAAGTCATCAGCACCATCACCTATCACATCCAATCCTACGTTGAATGATTCAGACGTTGTTCCGTCATCGTTTAATGTGTATATTGCAAATGCCTTATTTTGGTGGAGAACCATCCTGTTCTGTGTGATATCAGACGTAGGTAATCTATCAGTCCTCATGACAATCTTCTGATTGTTAATCATATTAATTTCATGCGAAGAATTCGCCATTTGATATGTTTTTGAATAATAATAATAGTTTTCCTTATTCTTAGATATCATAACACCAACACCTTCCAATACTTGCCCTTTATCATAATTGTATAGTGATTCTAATTCACCTACACCTTGATTGTCTTCTACCATCTCTCTCCAAGTACCTAAACCACCTGTGGTAATTGCCGCAGCTTGGTTGACTACATCAATAACGTTTGGACTATTAAGTGGTACGTTTGACCCACCAACAACATTACCAATATCATATCTATTATTTGCACCGTAAGCGGAATAATACTGATGATTCTTAGTTTTATATGACTGATAGTCAGCATTACTTGGTGTGAAAGAATAAGAATTATAAAAAATTCTTTGGTTCAGAGATGTATTATTATTATTACCATAATTCAGGTGTATTGGTAATCTCCAATCACTGGCAGCCCCATATGGTTGAATAGGAATATTAAGTAAGTAATTACCTGTCACTTTTACTGAGCCATTAAACGCACCATAACCATATAGATATGATAAGTCATACTCAATAACCTGACGAGGTGTATGTACATCAACACCTCTTACCAAGAAAATAACACCTAAATTTTCCCAATCACCATTAAGTTTAATATTTGGAACATTCTTTTCAAACCAATCATTACCCCCTGTATCAGGTTTACGGTACGGTGTATTATTGAATCTCCATGGATATTCTTCAGGATTTGGATTAGTCAAATATGCGGTTTTTTTAACGTGTTGCCACCCAAATATATGGAACCTTCCCAATGTTTTATTGACTGAGTCACCATACTTATCAGTACCCCTACCATTTATAGAACATAAGTTTTCAAACTCCGATAGAGTATTACCTGTAATAACTTGGTAATATTCAACGTCAGAAGGAAAATCATATGTAGTAAAAGAAGTATCACCTGTGATAATATAACTTGTCGTTTGTGTATTGGTATTAGTATCCATGTAAGTGACCGTAATATTTTTCTGTCCACCACCTTGACCTGTAGTAAAAATTGTTGAACCCGTAGTACTATTAACATTAGGGTCCAATGACTTATTAATATCTTGGAATGTTACAATTTCACCCGCTTGGAAAGAACTCGCAACACCACTATCCACCACTAACATCATAACATTATCAGTGTGGAAAGTATTATTGATACCAGGGTTAACCTTAACTTTAATTCTGTTTGTTGCACCGTTTGGTAAGTGGTGGTAATTAGCCTTAGCGTTGAATAAGTTAAACCTTTCAGATAATGGTAAATCATACGACCATGTCTCCCTATTTGTCATTGGATTATCCTTACCTTTTAAGAATGGTGTTCTCGCAAAATCAGAACCACTACCATATACATCGTTTCCTGACATTGTCATTTGGAAACCATATTGGAATTTTTGCCATTGTTCAATCTCTTCATTTCTAACCCCTACTAACTCATTGAAGAATGTATAGTCAGTGGTATCGACCAAGATGCTCGTGTTTTCTACAATTTCTGGTAAGTCGTCACCTTCGGGCTCACCCGCTTGTTTGCTCTCACAAGAACATGCCTGACATTCAGGATAGGAAATATTAGGTAACGGTATTGCCGGTATCGGACAATTTTTTGGTAGTTTGACCGATTGATAATCCGGACACGGTCTTCTAAATAAACCGAAAGTCAACGCTTTTACAACATAACACAAGACAATAATGACTGTAAGGATTACCTTCAATATCAAATCCAATAACCACCTTAAATATTTGTATAAAGTACAGACAACATGACCAACAACTGTAATCACAAATAATATCGGCATGAACAATGTCATTACGATGTTAACAATGAAGAATAATAAATCAAAGTTTCTAACACCATCATTTGCCGGAAACTTATTTGTGTCATTCTCACATCCCCTGTCTAAGATTTCTTTAATACCTAAGAACCTTGCGCGACCGTAACCATTTCTATATTCATCAACCATCTGAGATGGTGTGTAGACTTTGTTGTAATTCATCTCATAGAAAGAATCGTCACAACTTATAGCGGCACCCTTATCAGCATAATCACCCCAATCTAAAGAAAAGGCATAAGACTTTTGGAATTGAACGAAGTCATAATCAAAGGTCTCAACCTCAATGGTAACATTGTTACCCAAATTCACATTGTTAACCTGAACACTTTTTTTAGAAACTCTAATAGTTAATGTACCACCATTTGGGAAATCTATCCAATGTTGTGTTTGTACAACATTATTAACCAACGCTTCAACAAGTTCTGCATCTGAATTTGGTTTCATATAAACAGATTTACCAGCAGCAACAGTAATTGTCTGTGTTTCAATTATCTGAGTTTGGTTAAAGAAATTAACATTAGTAATCGTGGTCGCACCTTTTGTAGATGGGTCAACACCTGAATTTTGTATAACACCATCCCAACCGTATTCACGAATCTGTGGTACAACAAAGTTGGCCCTTTGAATTTCACCTCTAATCGGGAAGAACTGAACACCATCATATGGAGGTCCATTTTCTTCTGATTGGTACTTAATCTTAAATCTATATTTACCTTTTGTTGGCACTCCAATAGTTGGGTCGTTGGAAATTACAACCTCACCAAACTCATTGGTAACTACATAATCTAAGTTCATCGGAACATCGGTTACGAACGTACCATTCTCATCAATGACCTTACCCGCATTCTCTAAATTAAATTGTTCTAATATCGGGTCACCATTATCATCAATATCTATAGTCTGTCTGACAGCTAAAATTTCACCAGGTCCTGTGGCTAAACCACACATATCACCCTGTTCTGTTCTTGGCTTACAATTCGTCTTAACAGGTTTTGTATCAGCATCAGTAAATACTGAACCCATGAATACTGCAGTTGGTTGGATTTCAATACCCAACTCTCTCAAATCAAAGTCTACTCTTGTGATTCCGATGTTACATAAATCTTCTTGACCCCAAAAAGAAGTAACATCAATATCTTTTACTTGGTTAATAATCTGAGGTAATTCATCTAAGTTTGACGACGCTTTAAAGTTCTGACCATCAAACTGAGACTGTACCCCCATATTCATTCTAATCAAATCCTGAGGTCTTAAAGAGAAACATCCCATATCTGATAAATCCATATCCAACACCAACTTCTGATTACCTAATG